>OGCQ01000947.1_pt1 | contig 41015 bp, 56 predicted proteins | sample 1570161 | NCBI WGS metagenome assembly OGCQ01 (sample SAMEA4384402, study PRJEB24528) | human gut metagenome | reverse complement strand
GTCGGTCACGATCCGGAAACTGGCAAGGCCATCATCAAAAACGTCCTCGGCAAGACGCAAGCGGAAGTAAAAGAAAAACTGAAAAAAGCCATCGAGGAAAATGTGGGCATCGACTATGGACGGGCCAAGACCTACACGGTAGGTAGTTGGCTGGAGGTCTGGATGGAGAACTACGCCAAGGTGAAACTCAGGCCGTCCACGTTCAAGACCAGCCAAGGTTTTCTGAAAAACCACATCAAGCCGCAGATCGGCAGCATTCCGCTGGCAGACCTGACTTCTCTGGACTTACAACGCTTCTACAAACATCTGTTGGACGGCGGGCGAGTAGACCGCATCGAGGCCAAGAAAAAGCCGAAAGGGTTAGCACCCAAGACGGTGCGAAATATCCACCAGATGATCGGTTCGGCGTACAACCTCGCCATGGAGCAGAATTTGGTGAGCAAGAATCCAACGCAGGGCTGCGCCCTGCCAAAGGTGGAGCACAAAGAGATGAAAACCCTGACCGCCGACCAACTCAGCGCCTTCTTCCAGGAGGCCAGGGACAGCGGTGTGTACGAACTCTACTACCTCGACCTCGCCACAGGACTACGCCGTGGGGAACTGCTGGGACTGAAATGGACGGATATAGACCTTGACCGTGGCGTACTGAAAATCCAACGGGCCATCTCACGGCAGAACGGCAAGGTAGTCGAAGCCCCACTGAAAACGAAAAACGCCTACCGCACACTGCCGTTGTCGGCAGATGCAATAGACGTACTAAAAATGCAAAAGTGCAAGATCGGAAATAGCGAATGGGTGTTCCCGTCACCCACCGGAGGCCCCATGTCACCAGACAGCGTCCTGCATATGCTGCAAAGAGTGCTGAAACGAGCGGGACTGCCCCGCATCCGATTCCACGATCTCCGTCATACCTTCGCAACCATGGCGCTCCAAAACGGCGTGGACGTGAAAACGGTGTCCTCGATGCTGGGCCACTACTCTACGGGCTTCACACTGGACACTTACGCCCACGTTACCACCGACGCCCAGCTCAAGGCGGCGCAAACCATGGGGAACATCCTCTCCCGTGCGGTATAGACCTTTCCGCTATCCGCTCCCGTTGGGGTCAGCGTTTGGGTCAGGAAAAAGCAACATCCGAAAATAGCAACTTATGAAAAGCAAAAGTCCTCGAAATCAGACGATTTCGAGGACTTTTGGCAAGTCACTTCAATTCGGATATTTTAGATATCGGCATTTAACATTTCCAACTCAGCTAAGTGATCTTCTCTAAATTTCTGTAGTTGTTCCAGTTCTTGATAGCTATTCGATGCCACAAACGCTTTGTTGAACATGTATTCATACTTTAATGCATATATGTTCATTTCTTCAATGATTTCTCCAAGGCGAACAACAGCAAAACCATTCTCCCATTCTGGATGACTCTTTGCTGAGAATAAAAATAGTGCTACTTTCGGAGAAAGGGGAGCTACTATTGAACCATCTCCTGAGATAGAAACGCCATAATAGCAGTTGCGTGGTACCACCAAGTTTCTATCCGTTTGATTAAGTAAAATCGTTACATCCATAGCGTCCAAAATTTGATTCAAGTTACCTGTCAAGCTCATTCCAAACACAGATAGGCTATCATGGTTTTCTTGATCCGAGAAGAAATCGGCTGTAACAGAGCTGCTTTTCATTGCCTCATAAGCTATATCGCTCCGTATGGAAGCTGCTTTGATATAACGTTTTGCTGTTCTTTTATCGGCTGTCGTTAATTTCAGATCTGCTATTTTTTCATCAGAAAAACAGCAGATCTTATGGGTGAGCTCTCCCAGCGGATTTTCAATCGCTCTGTTCCAGAACAGTTCTCCCCACCCAGAATAATATCCTTTTGATGTTCCAAGTTTAAGTGCCGCAGATTGCCTAATCTTACCAGAGGAAATATCCAGGTACCAAACTTTTTTCGTATCATCTGTTTCATCTCGAAAATGTTTTAAAATTAAATTTGGAAGTTGGATGTGTGAATTTATATTTTTCAATGCTACCACGCTTTCACGCACTTGATCCGCTTCTGAATATCTTCCACCGATGGTATTGGCGTCCCAAATTTTCAGGCAGATTATTGGTGACCTGATAGGCGTTGACGCCGATGGGCTTGCCAACATTCTTGAGAGAATACATGATTTGTGCAAGTGCCGTTTGCACAATTTCCTTATTGGGAAAAAGTAAAGCAAACTTTGTCATGTACTTCAGATTTCTAACGGAATAACCGGCAGAGTCAGGAAAAGGGAGTTTGATGTCTGCCTTATGTAACCGCATCATGCACTGAACAATAAGAACGCCGCAGGCGCTTGAAAATGCTTACAAGTCCGTTTAATCGAAAAGTGTGACTCGTTCGTTTCTTTCAGTCGCTTGCGGCATAATGGATTTTATATGTCAGGCTCGCTTTGGCATAAAGCTCTTTTCCGCCATTTTCATCACAAAATTCTTCTCATCAGAATCGGCAGATGAAAAGTCAATATTGTACCGCTTGCATATCTGACGGAAATGAACGACATAGGACAGATCCTCACTGGTCGGAGGCGCAACATAACAGTTCGGCGCTGCTAAGTCGTCCAGTTTTGCATACTTTTCCTGTAACATGATTACTCCTCCTTCAAATATTGCGAAAATAACTCTCTTGCCGCTTCTCCATCAATCAAAAGCAGGTATGGATCTAATCTGCTGAATGGAATTGCTCCAAAATCCCGAATATAGTGTTCCCTGATTTCTGAAGTTTTTGCCTTTAAATAAATCGCTCCACCGTATCCGTAGTCAATCGATAACTGAATGCCATAGGCAAGCAACGCTGCTCCAATGCCTTTATATTTACGCCGACCAGCTAATGTAGGATTACTATGCGGCGCGCTTTCGATATATTCAACATATACCAGAACGCCTTCCGGCATATCCCTGTATGCACCAAGTCCAACTAATTCTCCGGTTGCCGCAATTTCAAGCGCGTACTTCTCCAATGAGTCCGTCTGAATGAAATCGGATAGCCAACTTGTCTGCCATTGTTCTTCAACGGTTTTCTTATAGTCGAACTGTGTTGCCCTCCTTATTTCCGCCCATACAGGAATTCCTGTTGTGGCATCAGTCACATAGTATTCGACCTTCATTAGTTATCCTCCGCAGGCTATATCGTCTTTATAACGCAACTTTCTATGCTTATTATAGCACATTTTTGAGGAAAGTCTACATAAGTTTTGCCTCTCTCAGTAGCCCTTGACATCCCTCCAGCACATCCCGCCAAGTGGCCTCGAAGTCGTCGGTGTACCACGGGTCGGCAACATCGCGGGGGTGGTCGGTATAGTCCATCAGGAGGTGCAGTTTTCCGGCAAAATCGCCGCCGCAGATGCAGTGCATATTCCGCAGATTCGCGCTGTCCATGCCGATCAGCAAATCGTAGTTCTCGTAGTCGGCATTGGTGAGCTGCCGAGCTGCGTGGCCGTCGCAGGATATCCCATGCTCCGCCAGCTTGCGCCGCGCCGGGGGATAGACCGGGTTGCCGATCTCCTCCCGGCTGGTAGCCGCCGATTCGATATGAAATTGCGATGCCAGCCCCGCTTTCTTCACCAAATCCTTCATCACGAATTCGGCCATCGGACTGCGGCAGATGTTGCCGTGGCAGATGAAAAGTACTTTTATCATCTTTTTATATCTCCATTTAAGTCTTGTATTTCTTCTCAAACACTTGATATTTCAGGGTTTTCCGACTTTTGAATTTTCCTTTCTTTTTAAGGTATCTTCTCAAATCTTCTCGTATTTTCTTATGTTTTTCCCTGCAATCTTGGTAAATCCGTTGGTAAAGCAAGCGTCCTTACCAACGGGCTTTTTTAACTATTCGCTATCCGATATACTTCTTCCTTTGCATCATCAAAATTCACATGGGTGTAAGTGTTCAAGGTTACACTGATGTCTGCGTGACCCATGATATACTGCAAGGTTTTCGGATTCATCCCGGATTTTGCCATATTAGAGCAAAAGGTGTGCCTGCATACATGAGGGGTAACTTTCGGCATCTGGATACGGTAAATTTTATTGTATTTCTGAATGATATGCTCCAGATACTTCTCCCAATGAAGGGCAACCATCGGCATATCGTTTTTATCCAGAAACAAAAATCCGGCATATCCTTCCACCACCGGCTCAACCTTTGGCGTCTTTCGGTTGGCAATGATTCTGCGAAAACACGCTGCAACAGCTTCTGTCATCGGTACATATCGAATACCTTTGTCTGTTTTCGGTTCTTCGATCACGTACTGCATCTGTGCAGTACGCTGTAGCTGATGGTCTACCTTGATACGCATTTCTCCATACTCAATTTCTGAAACTGTCAGCCCACAGAACTCTGAGATACGAAGCCCTGTGTGAAAAAGAATATAGATTGCATCATAGTATCTGCTGAAATGCTTATCTTCCTGAATAAACTTCAGCAAATCTCTCTGCTGCTTTCGGGTAATCGCTTCTCTGGTAACAGAATCATTGACAATGACGGATGCAAGCTCAAATTCAAATGGATTTTTACGAAGCAGGTCATCATCGACTGCCATCTGAAATGCCGGTCTTAGAACTCCCCGGATAGAATGAATGGAACTGTATCCCCGTCCATCAATCTGCTGGAGCTTAATCAACCATGCCTTTGCATCTGACAAACGCACCTTATCAATTCGCAGATTCCCAAAACTCTCTTTTTTCAGCATATTGATGACCGTTTTATATCCGGCAACCGTATTGTGTGTGAGTTTTCAGAAAGACTGAGAAAATGGCACCGAGTGGGCATTCATCGATGAAAAAAACCGTAAAATACCGTAAACAATTGAAAATAGGCGGTTTTCAGACGGTAAACCATGCAAAAAACCGGGAAGTTTCGTAATTCAATGAAAACAAGATTGCAAAACTTTTTCTTTTATTTTTTCTCAAAAACGGCTCCACCAGCAGGGTGTGCCGGGATGGGGGTTTACTGCCGTTTAAGAGCGTTTAAGCGGCGCGGCGCTGGTGGTATGAGGAAAGACCTTAAAACCACGGAATATCAATGGAAATCGGCCATTTAAGAGGTTTTAAAAACAGCATAAAAAGGCGTTTAAGCGCCCCTTTAAGGAACGGCAGAAAGCCAGACCTCAAAGGGGCGCTTTTTGTGTGTTTAATGGGAACTCGACGCGCCAGAGGCTGCCGGTTAATGAGAACTACGAAAAAAGCCCGGTATTTGCAGGTTTTTCGGGCCTTGGGCCATCGAGCGGGTGGTGCGATGTTTCCATTAAAAAGTTCTCATTAAAAGCCGCTTTTAAAGGGCCTTTAATTTCCTTACTTAAAACGGAATTTTCTGACGAAAACCGGACAATCCTGGCCGGGACTTTTAATATACAAATGTAATTAGCCGCGATACTGAGATAGTTGGGTTAGTTCGGCTGCCCGCTTGGCAAGTTCGGAGCGGCCCTGGTCGTTGAGATCAAAAGCAGCTTGGAATATTTTGCAGATTTCGTCGGCGTTGAGATTGGATGACTTTTCACTATGCAACAGATAATCCGTCAGCACCTGAAGATTTCCGATCAATATTAGAACGCTGAGTTTTTGGTTAGATTGAGATGCTGTGTCAAAATCATTCATAAAGGTCTTGAATTGTTCAATTAACCCATCAAAATTTTGTAAGATTTCTTCGCTGTTTTTTAAGTACTCATGTTGAGTTACTTCTCCCCGCAGAAATTCTCCACTGACTTTAAAGTACTTCTCCAAAGCTGCCATTGCCTTTGAATTAGGCTCTCGGCGGCCATTTTCATAATCTACGATTGATGCATAACTAATACCGGTTTCAAGAGCCAGTTGCCGTTGAGTAATACCCTTCATAACACGCAAGTCTTTAAGTTGCTTTGCAAGCGTATTTGACATTTTATCTCCCATGAGGCAATCCTCCTCAGTTTATGTTTTCAGTTAAATTAAAAAAAGTATATCACACACTTGTGCAAATGCAAAACAAAAATATGAAAATCGCTTGACTTGTGCATTTGCCAAGGTTATAATAATGAAAAGGTTGTGCAAATGCCAAAGTTCGGAGGTGAAGAAATGTTTGTAAGACCTAAAATTAAGGAAATTAAGCGCCGGAGAGAGAATATGGGATGGTCACAGCATCGGTTATCAATGCAAGCTGGACTAAGTGGTTGCGCGGTATCTCGAATTGAAAGCGGCAAAACAGTTCACATTCATATTCTCCGAGCGAGAGAAATTGCAAAAGCTCTTCATTGTGAAGTTGAGGATATTTTTACCGAAACGAAAGGAGCCTAAACATGAACGAGATGCAGGTGTTCCAGAACAGCGAGTTTGGATCGTTGGGAGTGCTGGAGATTAACGGCAAGCCTCACTTCCCGGCCACAGCGTGCGCCAAAATCCTCGGCTACGCCAAACCGCATAACGCAATCGCCCAGCATTGTAGGTACTCCCTAAAACAGGGAGTACCCCATCCGCAGAATCCCGGCAAGAATGTTGAAATGAACTTCATCTCGGAGGGCGATCTTTACCGTCTCATTGTCCACAGCAAGTTGCCTGCCGCCGAGCGGTTCGAGCGGTGGGTGTTCGATGAAGTCCTCCCCAGCATCCGGCAGACGGGCGGGTACGGCAACATGGCCGAAGCATTAAAGCAGGTCACGGATACCTTTACGGCAGCGATGAGCAGCGTCCTTGACCGGCTCGACCGGCTGGAAGCACAGAGCCGGGAAACCTCCATCGAGGATGAGCCGCTTATTCGGCGCAGGCCGACCAGCGTGATCAGCCGCCTGGATGTGAACACCAGACAGGATGTGGAGGCCATGATCTGTTCTGGCCAGTTCACCTACTCCGAAATCGCCAAGCACCTGGCTGATTGCGGCATCCGCATTTCCACCACCTCGGTCTGGCGCTATGCACAATCTCTTCACTTTTAGCCGAAACGCCCCACGGGGCGTCTGCGGGGGATGACCTCCCCACACTGATGATGGCAGGTCAAGAAGGCGGTGAAACGATGGAAGCCATGCTGAAAGCAACGGAGGTGGCCCAGTTGATGGGCTGCTCCAAGGAATATGTGACCCGGATGGCCAGAGAGGGCCGACTTGAACACGAAAAGACACTCAACGAGCGAAACCGGCCTATGCTCCTTTTCCCGGTCAGCGGTCTGGAGCCTCAGTTACAGCAGAAATACTACGCGCAACTGAAGACCAATCTGCCAGAGGTCAGGCTCCCGGACGGGGCCGGGCCGAAGCACAAGACGCCAAAGGCATTTGACCAGTATACCGCCGATGAGCGAGAGGAAATCGCCTGGTGGCTGAAAACGGTGGATGAGTGGCAGACCTACCGGGCCAAGTACCCCGGGAAAAAGGCGGAGGCCGATGAAAAGTTCATCGCCTTATGCGCCAAGATCGACCCGGAGCATGAGTTTTCCATCGACATCCTATACCGCAAGTGGAAGGCTGTCAAGGATAACGATCTGGACGGCCTAATCGACAAGCGTGGAAAGTGGCGGAAGGGCAAGAGCAGCATCGATGAGACGCTGTGGCAGGCATTCCTTTCGTTTTACCTGGACGAAAACCAACACCCCATCATGCGGTGCTATGAGTACACAAAGATGTGGGCGAGAGAGGATTTCCCTGATCTGGTTGCCGATATGCCATCCTACACCACCTTCTATCGACGCATACAGTCCGATATCCCGGAGGCAGTTGAGGTTTTGGGCCGCCAGGGCGAGAAGGCATTCCGTGACCGCTGCGCTCCCTATATCAAGCGTACATACGATGATATGGCCAGCAATGAATGGTGGATCGCGGATAACCACACCTTCGACATCATTACGATGGGCGCAAATGGAAAGCGGCACCGCCTGTACCTGACGGCATTCTTTGACGCCAGAAGCGGTATCTTCACCGGGGGCCATGTGACCACGGCCCCCAGCAGCCAATCCACCCTTGTGGCGCTGCGAAAGGGAATCTTGAAGTACGGCATCCCGGAGAACATCTATGTGGACAATGGCCGCGAATTCCTGACCTATGACATCGGCGGCCTGGGTCATCGCAAAAAGAAGCCGAAGAACGGCCAGGAGCTGTTCTCGCCACCTCCGGTATTTGAGCGCCTGGGCATCAAGATGACCAACGCCATCGTGCGAAACGCCAAAGCGAAAATCATCGAGCGCCGGTTCGAGGACATCAAAAACCAGCTTTCCAGGCTGTTTGAAACCTACACGGGCGGAAATGTCTTGGAAAAGCCTGAGAAACTGAAGGGCGTCCTAAAGAACGGCGAGATCCCGATGGACAGCACCTTGATCACGGTGGTGGAGCAGCTGCTGGAGGGATACTTCAACGAAGCCCCTTATGGCGGCGCGGTAGTGGCAGACCACGGGAAACCCAGGATACAGGTCTACCAGGAGCAGCTTTACAAGAAACGCGTAGCCCCGGCAGACGAACTGGCCCTGATGCTGATGCGGAGTTCCCGCCCGCAGAAGGTGACCCGACGCGGCGTCCATCTGGACATCGCCGGAGAGCGGATCGACTACTGGAACGACGATATGCTGATGAACCTCCTGGGCAAGCAGGTATATTTCCGCTACGACCCGGACGATCTGAGCGAAGTCCGCATTTACGACCTGGAGGATCATTACATCATGTCGGTACCTGCGGACAACACCGCAGTTCTGAAATACGGTGCCAGCAAGGAAGATGTCAAGGAGGCCATGGGCAAGGTTCGCCGTATGGAGCGGCTCACCAAGGAGGCCCTCAAGGTCAGCGCCTTCCCCGCCTTCGGCAAGCGCACCGCCCTGGAGTTGGTTATGGCATCGGCGCACGAAGGCAGAACAGCCCGACTGGCTGCCCCGGCCCCGGAGGCCAAGATACTGGATTTGCAACGAGCCAACGAGGAGCCTTTGCTTCGGGCGGCGGGTGATAACACACCTGACCTTGACCGTATGACACGCAATGCGAGAAAGCGAAATGGAGGAAACGATGATGAGTAAAGTCTACAATCCCGCCCTGCAGGAGCGTCTGGAGAGTTACCTGGCTAACAGCGGCATCAGCCAGGCCAAGCTGGCCCCCAAGGTCGGTATCAGTCAGACCGCCCTTTCTCAGTACCGGCGCAGCAAGTACGACAACGGCGATATTGCCGAACTGGAGCGCAAGCTGGAGGAGTTCTTCCGCACAGAGGAGGCCGTGGAAGCGGCTGCGGTCAAGGCAGCTCCCTACCGGCCCACCCTGGACTATATCCCTACCTCCATCTCGGAGGATGTTTACAAGGCCATCCAGTATTGCCAGATCGAGCGGGGTATGGTGATCCTGCACGGTGACGCCGGGATTGGAAAGACCAAGGGTGCGGAACGGTTCATCCGGGAAAATCCAAACGCCGCCGTTTACATCCAGGCCACGCCGAGCAGCGGAACCCTGGGCAACATCTTGAAGCTGCTGGCACGGGCGCTACGGGTACCCGAAACCCGGAACAAGCTGGAACTGCAGCTGGCTATCCGGGACAAGCTGGAAGGCACTAACAAGGTCATCATCATCGACGAAGCCCAGCACCTGAAGTTGAACGCTCTGGAGGAAATCAGAACGCTGTCCGACCCCAACAGCCTGACCGGCCAGCGCGGTACCGGCATCTGCCTGATCGGCAACACAGAGGTCTACAGCCGAATGGTTGGCAAGCAGGAGGCGCAGTTCGCCCAGCTGTTTTCCCGCATCCGCATGAACCGCTACTACAGCACCAAGAAAGTCACTCTGGGGGATGTCAAGGCACTGTTTCCCAAACTGGCCGAGGATGGCCGGAAGAAGGAACTGGACTTTCTGCATGGTATCAGCCAGTCCAAATGGGGCATCCGTGGTGCGGTCAATGTCTACAACAACGCCGTGAACAATGAGGACATCCGCTATGAGGGCCTTTATGGAATGGCCCGCAATATGGGCATCGGCCTGGTTTGAGGAGGTAACACGATGAAAGGTTTCAAGATCAAGATGCTCCTGGGCTTTGTGGCCGGGATCGTGAGCGGCCTGATGCTGGCCGTTGGCATGACGGTGTGGGCCAATCGACCCGGTCTGCCGGGCGGCGAGGCGCTGCTCCTGCCGCTGATCGGCCTGCTGATCTGCTTCGGCATCCAGCTTGGCGTGATGGACAGGGACATCCGGGAATACCGGCGCGGGTACGATGCCGGGTATGAGGATGGCCTGGAGGATGGTACCATCGACATTCGCCCGGTTCGTGTGGAGGTCATTGGCCTGACCAAGCACATTCCCTCCAGCACCAATATCTCCTAAAGCGGGGCTAAGGCCCCCTCCTTAATGCAGCCTTCCGCCAGGAAGCCGGTCACAAGCCCGGAGGAATGCAGAGTGAGGAAGGAGTGTGTTATGAAAAACAGGATTTGCCCTGTATGCCATCGGTCACACACCGAACCGCCTGCCATCTCGCGGGTGGACAATAAAACAGACATCTGCCCGGATTGCGGCATGATGGAGGCACTGGCGGCGATTCCTCGGCGGCCTGGCCCCGCAGAGCGAACTATGCGGGGCGTTGAGGTCTCCGGCAACAAGTGGGCCATAAAGAACTTCCGGGCCACCCACGGCTGATTGGAGGCTCTCATGAAGTATCCAAAGAAACTGACGCAGCGGGCTAATGAAATACTAAGCGCCCAGCGTCAGGCAGCCTACGCCAAACAGACAAAGGCTCTGGATTGGTTGGTGAAAAACCACCTGGATATTGCGGAGGCAAAGCAGAAAATCCGTGTCCTCTCTGCCAAGCGCGGCATGGCAATCATCCAGGGCGGCGAGGGTATTGCCAAGGCTGAGGAGGAAATCCAGGCGGCCCAGGAGCATCTGGACAGTCTGATGGCGGCGGCCGGAATAACGGAGGCCGACCTGAAGCCCGCCTTTACCTGCCCATTGTGCGATGACCGGGGCTTTGTGGATGGAAATATCTGCAGCTGTAAGCAGGCCATCCTGAACCAGCTGGTCTATGAACAGCTATGCGATGTGTCCCCGGTGCGGGAGTGTTCCTTTGAGAACTTCCAGCTGGCCTATTATGAACGGGCCGACCAGGCCGCCATGGGCAAGGTGCTGGAAAGCTGCCAGCGGTATGTGCGGGGCTTCGGCAGTGAGAGTCCAAACCTGTTGTTTACCGGCGCTCCCGGCCTGGGTAAAACCCACCTATCTCTGGCGATTGCTGAGGGCGTGGTGAATTCCGGCAGGCTGGTGATGTATGTATCCGCACCGCACCTGATGGACGAACTGGAGCGAGGTAAGTTCCAAAAGGACGCCGCTGCCCTGGAATACCGGGAGATCATTTTCGGGTGCGACCTGCTGGTGATTGATGACCTGGGGACGGAGTTAGTGACCCGGTACACGCAGGCCGAGATATACGACCTGGTGAACACCCGGCTGAACACAAGCTGCCCCACCATCATCAACACCAACCTCTCCATGAAGGAAATCGAAAAGAACTACACCAGCCGAGTGGCGTCCCGAATCGGCGGGATGTACGCCATGGTACAGTTCAAGGGCCGGGACATCCGGCTCCAGAAACGAAAGGAGCGCAAGCCATGAGCAAACCCAGCACAGTGCGGCGCTGCGCCATCTTCTATTGCGACAAGGCACGGGAACGGCGCTGCTGCGCTGACTGCCAGAATCGTTGCCGAAACGCCTGCCAAAACCACCCATCACGGTGCGGGCAGGAGGACAAGGCCCCCATGAGGAAGCGGCCATGATGATCATCACGGTTCAGGTGGACGCGCCCACCGGCCAGGCCACCGGCATCAAAGAGGACTTGGCCCTTTATCTGGAGAAGTTCGGGGATTCCAGGGTGGTATCCATCATCGAAAAGGGGCCGGAACAGCTTTCGATGGGCAATTTCGCTACGCATAAATAACGCTTCTGAAAAGGAGGTAAGAATTGATGACCAAAGATGAATGGAGGAAAGCCGAAGAAGCTCTCCAGCAGTTCTTTACCACGGTTAAGATCAATGCGGATGGCTATGAACTTATCCTTCGCTTGGAGCGCATTGGGACATATAAGAATGCGGTCATGGTCTACATCAATGGAGAATTCCGGGGGGAATGGTTGGCAAGGGATTGTGAAGAACGCAAGCGCTTCATGCACAAAAAGACGCGCTCCTTATTGTCTACCAAGGAAATGGCCAATTACAAAAAATTAACCAAGCGGCAGCAGAAAGAATTGGCTGAACGATACAACGACCTAAAATATGACAGCTATTCCCCACAGTGGCCGTCATTTGGATCTCTTAAGAGGCATTTAATCGCCAACAACAAGGATATTCAACTTATCCAAATCGGGTAGGGGCGCGGCCCCCGCCTTAATGCAGCCTCCCGCCAGGGAGCCGGTCACAAGCCCGCAAATGCAGAGTGAGGCCAATACGAAGGAGGTAGATTATGGCTTTAGAGACGTACCGCCAGCTGACCAAGGGTGGCGGCCTGACTATTCCCCGGCTGCTCCGGCAGGAGATGGGGGTGCATCCTGGAGATCCGCTGGAGATCTCCGTCAACGAGGAAGGGGCGCTTGTAATCAGCAAGCACCAGCCCAGCTGCCATATCTGCGGCAGTATGAAGTACATCGCCACCTACAAGGGCCTGTGCTTGTGCCGTGGGTGTCATATTAAGATGGGGGAGGCGCTGGACAATGCCTGAAGCAACGACGATCCCCCGCATCACGGATGAGCAGCTGCGGGCAGAGGTTGACGAATTCGCCGCCCTGACCCAACAGGCCGATGCCATCAAGGAGCGGTTGGAAACCCTGAAAGCCCACTTTGAGAAACGGGCCGTGGAAGATCTGAAGGACACCAAGATGAAGAGTGTGTCCTATTGGGGCAGCAGCAACTGCCGGGTGGTTGTCCAGACCAGTGAAACGGTGAAACCGGTATCGGTGACCATGATTCAAAGGGTGCTGGGCGATGTAGCGAAGGACTTTGTGAAGGAAGAAGTCACCACCAAGCTGACTGACCCATGCAAGCGACTCCTGGGCATGGTGTTCCAGGGCAACTACACCGAGGGAAGCTTGGACGAACTGATCAGTGCGATCACATCTGACGCCAAGATCCAAGCCACACTGAAAAAGCGCTTGAAGGGGCGCTGGGAGAAGGACACAGCGGCACTGATGAAGGTGGCCGGGCTTTCGGAGCAGGAAGCCAGCGACTATGCATACATGGCCGTCGAGGTCATCAACTGGGAATGGCTGGCCCAGGTGCTGAAGTCCGCAGGATGGGCTGGCAGTATTCAGGAGGCTATTGAGGTGATCCGGGCCGCTGTTATTGTGGATGAGAGTATCAAGGTCGGCATCGAGGTCGAGAAGTAGGAGGATTAACATGGCCGCCATCAATGCGCAGCAGATCAAAAAAATCTATGCCATCGGGAACGCCCTGGGCATTGTGGAACGGGGCAACGATGACGATGATCTCCATGCCATGGTGTCGGCCATGACCGGGAAAGGCTCCATTAAGGCCCTGTCTTACCAAGAAGCTGAGGAGATCATTGACCGCTTGCAGCGCCAGCAAGGTGGCCCGGCTCCCCGGAAAACCAAGCGGCAGCACCCGGAGCAGGCCGGAGGCGTCACCAGTGGACAGCAGAAAAAGGCGTGGGCGCTGATGTACCAGCTGCAGAGCTATGACCAGGTACCAAGCACCACGCCGCTGGGTGAACGCCTGTGCGCGATCATCAAGAAAGAATTTGGGATTGACGCCGGAACACAAACCCCCTTCATCTGGATGGACTTCAAGGCAGGAAACAAACTGCTGGAAGTTCTGAAGGGCTATGTGTCCACCGCCAAGAAGAAAGCGGGGGATCTTACATGAGCGGCGAGGCAGCGCTGACCATCCGGGCCAGCGATTTGAATGAAGAACAGCTGCAGCTGGCCGAGTTGATTGGCTTGGACAATTTCAAAAAGCTGGTGTTGACCTTCGGTGGGCTGAATCTTTACATCCCGAAGAAGGACAGCTTCAACCGTGCGGCCCGAAACGAAGAGATCCGCCAAAAGTTCACCGGGGCCAACTTCAAAGAATTAGCTGCAGAGTATGACTTGACGGAAGTTCAAATTCGGAGTATCGTTAGTGATATAGTGCGTGAAGTACGCGCCCGTCCCATAGATGGACAGGTCAATCTCTTTGAACAAGACTAATTCTAAAGCGCTTTATTTTTCACCTTACAAGATAGAGGGTATAGTGGTATCAAGATTACCGCTATACCCTCTATTTTTTATGCTCTAAAGGAGAGTTGAGATATGAACGGGATGACATTTGACGCTGGTACCTGGTGGCTGATTGGGCTACTGGCTACCGGCCTGATTGGAGCCGTGGTTTTTCTGATCAAGCGGACATTGTTCTCCCGTGTGGATGATCTGACCAAAGAGGTCAAGGAAGTACGGGATACCACCGTTAAGAAGGCTGACTATGAAAAAGCCGAGGAGCGGTTGGAAGCGGATATTGAGCAGATTAAAAAAGATTACACCCCCAGGAGCGTCCATGATAAGGCGTTTGATGAGGTCAGAGGCGATATTAAGAAAATCACGGAGAACTATCTCACTAAGGAAGATTTCTTCCGCGAACAGGCCAAGACCGAACGCAAGCTGGATATGATCCTGGACATTTTGATGAAAAAGGGAGGAAACGAGTAATGACCAACAACGACAAGCGGCGTCTGAAGGCTGGCAACTTCGTCCGCAACAATGGACGGGTACTGCGTACTATCAACATCCTGCGGCATAAGTACAATAAGCTGTCTGGCATCCAGAATGTGCTGGAGGAGGATGGCATCACCGAGGATGAGTTTCTGGACTCCGTGAATTTCCTGGCGCTGGAGGGTTACATCCACCTGCGGGATGTGGCAAACCAAAATGACGCATCGCTGTCTGATTGCCACTATGAAACCCTGGAGGGCAGACTGACCGGCAAAGGCATTCGGCTGCTGGCTGGCGGCATTGAGGACACCATGATTGAGGTGTAAGAGATGGCAAGGAGATCGAACAGAAAGCACAGCAAGATCGACGGTCTGGCTCCCGAACTGAAGGCTACGGTTGAGCAGATGCTGCTGTCCGATGCCACCTATGCCGAGATCGTGGATTTCCTGGAGGATAACGGCGTGAGCGTGTCCATCGCCAGCGTCTGCCGGTATGCCCAGGATTATGATGCCAACATCCAGGCCCTGGCAATTGCCCAGGAGAACTTCCGGGCCATGATGGAAGAACTGGAGCGGTATCCCGATCTGGATACTACGGAGGCCATTATCCGGCTGACCAGCCAGAATATGTTCAAGGCCCTGGCAAACACCACTGAGGAGGACTGGCAGGGCATCAAGGTTGACAAGATGATGAAGGAGGCCACTGGCCTAATCCGGGCGGCAGCCTACAAAAAGCGTGTGGAGGTTCAGAACCAGACGGATACTGAGGCCGGTCTGGATGCTGTCCGCAGCCTGGTGTTCGAAGCCATGGCCAAAGAGCGGCCTGATCTTTACGCCGAGGTAACGAAGTTCCTGGCCGCCAAGAAAGCGGTGGGATTAGAACAGGGGTGATGCTATGTGGTATGTGCTGCAGGTGAAAAGCGGTAAAGAGGAGGCGGTGGCCAGTTGCCTGACCGATAAGAAGGTTCTGGCCTATGTTCCCAGGGAGAACCGGCTGATCCGTAAAAACGGCAGCTGGGGCCAGAAAGAATACACCCTGTTTCCGGGGTATGTATTCCTGAACCTGGACTACACCGCCGAGAACTACTACATGGTGAAGGCCATACCCGGCGTTGTGCGGTTCCTTGGGCCGGACGGGCTGCAGCCTTCCACTCTGACCTATCTGGAGGCCGAGTGGATTAAGATGCTGGCAGGTGGTGGAAAGCCTCTGGAGCCTACCACGGCCCAGCTGACGCCGGAAGGCGAGGTCAGGCTGACCGAAGGAGTCCTTCGGAACTTTGTGAGCCGGATCGTGAAGATCGACAAGCACAGCCGCCGTGCCACGGTGGAGTTGACCGTGTGCGGCGAGAAAAAGACTATTCCCTTATCGTTTAATCTTTTAAGCGAATAACAGGAACTTGTTAATGGTTGGAGGTTGATGCGTCCCTCCCGCCGTGAGCGAGGGACACATTGAGTAAAGAACCGGGCAGAAATCGGGGGCCTGGGTGGCGAAGCGCACCCATTGGCCTGCGAAAATCGGCCTGGTTCTTTCAGTTGTTTTCAAATTACCGTTTAAGACCGCCAGAAACCCGTTTAAAAACGCCGCAAGGTCGAAAGGCGGGCAGACGGCCATTTTAGAAAAAGCCCCCGTGTGCGGCCTCTGTGGGCCATCTACGGTGGGGTGTCGGAGAGGAGGATACCATGAAGAAGAAAAATGGCGCTGCAGCGGCAACCCTCTTGGGTGCCATTGCGGAGGCCGAGGCAAAAATCACCGCCAACGAGGGGGAGGATTTAAACGCCTTAAAAACACTCTTAAAACACTTCCTGGATAAGGACACTACCCCGGAGCGTGTGGCTATTAAGCGGGAATATACCCTGGGCATCCCCCTGACCGGCCCCACCGGCATCCGGCGAAAGCTGGGGGCCATCGATCTGGAGTTTTTCGGGCGGGCTTATTTCCCCCACTATTTCAGCCGCCCCTCCCCGGAGTTCCATCGGGAACTGGATGCCATCTGGCAACAGGGCGTCCTGAAGGGAGATTTCCCTGTTACCCCAGCCAGAGTTAAGGCGATCAGCAGGCGGCCCGGTGTCCGGCGCGTGACCGCCGCCCCCCGTGGCCACGCCAAGAGTACCAACCTGACCTTCAAAGGGACGATGCATTCCACGCTGTACGAATACAAGCATTATCCCATTATCATATCGGACAGCAGCGAACAGGCCGAGGGTTTCCTGGATAATATCCGGGTGGAGTTTGAGGAAAACGCCGCCATCCGGGAGGACTTCGGAGATCTCGCTGGCAGCGTGTGGCGCTCCAATGTCCTGGTGACCAAGACCAACATCAAGATTGAAGCAATCGGCAGCGGCAAGAAGATCCGTGGCCGAAAGCACCGCAACTGGCGTCCTGATTTGATCATCCTGGATGATGTGGAGAACGATGAGAATGTCCGCACCCCGGAGCAGCGCAAGAAACTGGAGAACTGGTTCAACAAGGCCGTGTCTAAAGCCGGTGATGATTATACTGACATCATCTATATCGGTACCCTGCTCCATTACGACAGCCTTCTGGCCAAAACCCTGAAAAATCCGGCCTATCGGGCCGTGAAGTATAAAGCTGTTATCAGCTTCTCTCAGGCCGATGACCTTTGGCAGACTTGGGAGCAGATGTTTACCGACCTTTCCAACGACAACCGAGAGGCAGACGCCCGCGCATACTTTGAGGCCAACCGTGCAGCCATGCTGGAGGGTACTGAGGTGCTGTGGGAGGAAAAGCTGTCCTATTACGACCTGATGGTGATGCGGGTGTCTGAAGGCGAGGCTTCGTTCAACTCGGAAGAGCAGAACGAGCCGATCAACCCGGACGATTGCATCTTCATCGCGGAGTGGTTTGAATTCTATAACGAGGCAGAGGTGGACTTCAAGAGCCGGGACTTCCAGTTCTTTGGCTTTGTTGATCCCTCCCTGGGCAAGAGCAAAAAGAGCGATTTCTCCGCGATCATCACCCTGGCCAAGCACAAGGTAACTGGCTATATGTATGTGCTGGATGCCGATATTGAGCGCCGCCATCCTGACCGCATCATCACCGATGTTCTGGAGAAGGAGCGTTGGCTTCGGGCCACCTACGGGCGCGGCTATAAGAAACTGGGCGCGGAGGTCAACCAGTTCCAGTGGTTCCTGAAGGAAGAACTGGCCAAGGCGTCGGCGCGGGCCGGGCTATATCTTCCCATTGAGGAAGTGCAGCAGACTAGCGATAAGACGCTCCGTATCCAGACACTGCAGCCGGATATTAAGAACCACTATATCAAGTTCAACGCCCGGCATAAGCGCCTTCTGGAGCAGCTGGAGCATTTCCCGATGGCAAGCCATGATGACGGGCCGGACGCGCTGGAAGGTGCGCGAACCATCGCTAAAAAATCCAAGCGGTTCCGCATCCTTGACCGGGCCGACCTGGGGCTATAAGGAGGGTTTACATGATTATTTACATGGAGCGCGACTCCGTGGCCGCGCTGACCGAGGCCGACATCAAGCGGATTATCGAGGAGAATGAGGTCAATCTGAAATATGCGGAGTTGGAGCGGTATTACCGGGGGGATCACCCCATCCTCCACACCACCAAGAAGGACAGCACGGCACCCAACAACCGCATCGTAAACAATATGCCAAAGTACATCACCGATACCGCCGTGGGATACTTCCTGGGCAAGCCGGTGGTCTACTCCAGCCAGAACGACGCCTTCATGGAGGCGCTGCAGGATGTGTTCGACTACAACGACGAACAGGACGAAAACACCGAGGTGGCCAAGAAGTGCAGCATTTGCGGGGACTGCTTTGAGATGCTTTACATGGATGAGGACGCGCAGATCCGCTTCACTAAGGTTCATCCTGGCCAGGGCATTATGATCTGCGAGACCGGCTTTGACACCCCGCTTCTGATGCTCCGTATCATCTACTCCAAGGATAAGAACAACACCCCCATCAAGAAGGTGGAGATGTGGGACAAAGAACAATGCTGGTATTTCCGCAGCATCAACAATGGCCCGTTGGATTTGGAGGATATCCAGCCCCACTATTGGGGCGATGTCCCCTTCGTGTACTACATCAACAACGAGGATCGCCTGGGCGATTTTGAAGGTGTGGTCAGCATCGTGGACGCCTATAACCGGGTGCAGAGCAATACCGCCAACTATTTCCAGTACAACGATGAAGCCATCCTGAAGGTGCTGAAGATGGGTGATGTGAGCAGCCAGGATATTGCGGCCATGAAAGAAAAGGGCGCGATCATCCTGGAGGATGGCGGCGATATTCAATGGCTGATTAAAGAAGTGTCCGACTCCCCGCTGGAGAACTACAAGAACCGGCTGCGGGAGGATATGCACATCTTCAGCAATGTTCCCAACCTTACGGATGAGAACTTTGGAGGTAACCTCTCCGGCGTGGCCGTATCCTATAAGCTGTGGGGCATAGAACAGATCTGTGCTATCAAGGAGCGAAAGTTTAAGCGCGGCCTGCAACGCCGGATTGAACTAATCACCAATATGCTGAACCTTATGGGAGGCAACTATGATTACCGGGACATCGACATCCAGTTCCGGCGCAATAAGCCGCAGAACCTGCTGGAGATCGCACAGATCATTCAAATGCTGGCCGACCTACTCAGCAAGGAGAGTCGCCTGAAGATGCTCCCGGATGTAGATAATCCCCGGGACGAACTGGACAAGTTGCGCGATGAGCAGCAGAAGGAAATGAGCAGTTTCGGAGCCAGTGGGTACGAAATGCTTGCAAAGGCTCTGCAGACCGCCCAAGAGCCGACGCCCGCGGCCGGGGAACCCAAGGAGGCCGTAAATGAGTAACCGGGATCGCAACTTCTGGATTGAGCAGGCCAAAGATCAGCTTCTGGCCAATGAGAAAAGGGCAGACTCCGCTGTGGTGGAGTTGATGTTCCTCTATGATGAGGCCGCCAATCAGGTCGAGCGTGAGATCTATGCCATGTTCGCCAAATTTGCCACAGATAACAAACTGACCGATGCGGAAGCGTCCCGGCTCCTGTCCGGCAAGGAGTATAGCGTCTGGAGAAAGTCAATCCAGGAGTACATCAAGGAGGCGTCCGGGGCCGCCGAGGACAGCCGCATCTTACTGGAATTGAATACCCTGGCCATGAAGAGCCGGATCAGCCGGAAAGAGCATCTGTTGGCGAATATCTATCAAAACATGATGGACTTGGCCCAGGATACCACCACCAAAATGACCGACCTGCTGGGCGATATCGTGAAAGTCAGCTATTATGAAAACTGCTGGAGAATTCAGCGTGGCTTTGGGTATGGCTTCACCGTGGCAAAAATCAACGAGAGCCTGATCAAGCGCATCCTGGAATACCCCTGGAGCGAGAAGCATTTTTCTGAGGCCGTGTGGGGACGCTGCGACCACCTGGCCGCTCTTGCCAAGTGGGAGATTTCCGTGGGCTTCATCCAGGGCAGCAGCGTCCAGAAGATGGCCAAGGCCATCAACGATGTTATAGACAGCGGGCGCTACGCCGCAGAGCGCTTGGTCAGGACGGAGTGTAAGTACTTCGCCAACCAGGGCCAGATTTTAGCTTTCAAAGAAAACGGCATTGCAAAGTACCGCTTTGTCGGAGGTTCTGAGGGCAGCACCAGCGCCTGCGGGTGCGCGGCGCTCAATGGCCGGGTATTCTCGGTGGAGAATGCACAGCCCGGCATCAATCTCCCACCGCTGCATCCAAACTGTATCTGCACCATTGTGGCACATTTTGATAAGAGCATCTTTAACACAACTGAAAATACAACACCCTTGGAGAAAAATACGAAGTTCCAGGTTTGGAAGGAGAAGTATGTTGACAGCCAGTCGCAATCTGATAAAATTTCCTTGAGCAATGATGAGGAGTGGGCGCTGAATTCCTACATAAGCAGTGAATCTTACAAAATCAACGATAAGCTGCGCCGAGGCGCTGCCCTCACGGAACAGGATCGACGACTGATTGTAAACCTCGACCGCGCATTAGATAAAATGCCCGAAAAACAAGGTATGCTTTACCGCTCTGTGTCCAGTTTTGGGATTGATGATGTGGATGCCTATGTAAAAAGCCATGTGATCGGTATACCCAAACGATTTGAGGCATACACCTCTGCATCTCTGATGGTGTACGATGCTTCAATGGATATTCAATATGTCATTGAATCAAAGCACGGAAAAGACATCACAAAATGGAATCCAGGCGAAAAAGAGATCTTGTTCAAGCGCGATACGTGGTTTATTCCCACGCGTATCGAGGGGAACACAATATACATGAAGGAGGTCTATGATGAGTAAAAAGGCATATAGCGATTCAAGGTGGCATGACAACCCTATGCCTCGCACACCATACTGCGGGTACTGCAAGCATTTTCTGGGCCTCGTAGATGATCATGTGGGCTGTAAAGCTTTTGATCGGATACCACGGGACATCATGAACGACTATGTTGTGCATGATCACCCCATTGAAGGAGATCGTGGATATCAATTTGAACCAAGAGATCCTGACAATGCACCGCAACTAATCCCGCGCCAGAAAACCATGGATTACGATTAAACCCAAACTTTAACCCTCGTTTAAAACACCCCTAAAAGGGGTGTTTTTATATTAACTTTTTAAGGAGGAACTTATCATGGAAGGAACTACCCCCGCCGCCGTTGAGACTTCGGCGGCAACCGCCCCCGGCGCTGTGCCGGAAGCCTCCGCTGCGGAGCAGACGCCTGCTGCGGAGCAGTTGAGCGTGGGTCAGAAGTTGCTGAACTTGCTGGGCCTCGGCAGCGAGAAGAGCGAAACGATCCCTGCCAGCACCCCCGCGAATACTCCCGCCGAAGCTGGTGTCGGCGCGGGAGCCAACAACACTCCCACCGTTACGGGCAACCAGGAGAAAGCCTTTACTCAGGCTGATTTGGATGCGGCTGTGGCCAAGGCCCTGGCCGACAAGGATGAGGCCGACCGCCTGGCCAAGCTGCCTCCGGAGGAGAAGGCGAAGGCCGAGGCCGAGGCCCAGAAAAAGGAAATCGCTGGTCTGCAGGCCCAGCTGCTGCAGCGCGACCTGAAGCAGACTGCGGTAGCCACGCTGGATCAGGCTGGTTATCCCGTGGCCCTGGCCGATATGCTGGACTACACCAGCAAGGAAAGCATGGAGAAGAGCCTGACTGCCGTCCAGGAAACCTTCAAGAGCAGCCTGGAGGCGGCCCTGAAGGAGAAGTTGCGGGGCAAGACCCCTGCTGGCCTGGGTGACGCCGGTGGTTCGGAGGGTGCGATCCGTGATCAGATTGCGCAGAACATCAGAGGAGGTTTGAACTGATATGCCTAACACTTTCGAGTACGTTTCCATTTTCCAGCAGGAACTGGATAAGGCCGCCGTGGCCACTGCTACCAGCGGCTGGATGGAACTCAATGACAAGCTGATCAAATACAACGGCGGCGCTGATGTGAAGATCCCTAGCATCACCATGGATGGCCTGGCCGACTATGACCGTCAGGAGGGTTACACCGATGGCGCGGTCAATCTGAAGTATGAGACCAAGACCATGACCCAGGATCGTGGCCGCCGCTTCACACTGGACGCCATGGATGTGAACGAGAGCAACTTCGTGGCCACGGCATCCTCCGTCATGGGTGAGTTCCAGCGCACCCATGTGGTGCCTGAGATCGACGCCTACCGCTACAGTTCCATCGCGGCGCAGGCCATTAAAGCCAATCAGGCGATTTATGGCTATACCCCGGAGGAAGCCACGATCCTGGCCGCGCTGCTGGATGATATTGCCGCCATTCAGGATGTGGTGGGTGATGGCACTCCCTTGATGATCTCCATGGCTGTGAAGGTGGCAGCTATCTTTGACCGCAGCGAAAAGCTCTCCAAGTCTCTCAGCGTGGTCGACTTCAAGCAGGGAGATGTCACCATGAAGGTGAAGTCCATTGATGGCCAGCATCCCATCATTCGTGTCGGCTCCGCCCGCATGAAAACCTCCTATCTCTTCAAGGATGGCAAGACTGTCGACCAGGAGAGCGGAGGCTTTGCACCGGGCGTTGATGCCAAGGACATCAACTGGATCATCTGCCCCCGCACTACCCCCATCGCCGTTTCCCGTACCGATAAGGTGCGGATTTTCGACCCGGAGACCTATCAGAAGGCCAACGCCTGGGCCGTGGATTACCGCAAATACCATGACCTGTGGATTCCCTCCAACAAGCTGAACACCATTAAGGTGAATATTCAGCAGGCCAAAGGATAAGGAGCTAGCATCATGATCGAACTGAAGCGTCTGAATGTGATCCGCCGTGTGGAGAGCGAAGAGAAGGCTACGGCCCTGGAAGCCCAGGGCTTCAAGCGCCTGTCTGCCTCCAAGGGCAAGGAGAAGCCCGGCAAGAAGGGTGACGCTGCCGCCGCCAAGAAGGCTGCCGAAGAGGTTGCCAAGAAGGCTGCCGAAGAGGCTGCCAAGAAGATCGCCGAGGAGAAGGACAAGAAGGGCGAGGGCGAAAATGGCGAGTAACGAGGTAACGCAGGAGCAGTTGTCCAGAATTGCGGAAACAGTGCAGAGTGATCTTCGGCTGGCCGATGACCAGCTGGAGACTATCAACCGCTATGCCAAGCGGGCTGTGAACCGCATTCTGGTGTTCTGTTTCCGGCGAGACCTCCCGGAGCCTCTGGAGGATGTGGCTGCGCAGATTGTGGAGGATATGCTCCGCTGCGACCAGATCGCGCCTACCACTGGAAACGATGTAGCCAGCGTCCAGCGCGGTGACACCACCATCAGCTACCGCGACAAGCGCAGTGCTTATGAGGAAACAGCGGCCTTCGTAAGAGATTATGAAGGCCAGCTGATCCCCTTTAAGCGCATGAAACTGCCGAGGGATGATGCCGATGACAGAAGCTGACATTCTTGCAACCACTTATGATGATACCTGCACCGTTTACAGGCCCTTTAAAAAGGTGCTGGAGAGCGGCGAGACCGCCTTTCAGGACGGGTTGCAGGGGCAGGTGGTCTATAGAGACCTGGCCTGTTCCCTGGCCCGTCCAACGGGCGGCAGCCCTAAGCGGGAGAAGCCGGTCATAAAGGCCGGTGTGGAGTATGTGCTGTTTGTCCGGCCAGAAATCGACATTCAGCAGAGTGATACTATCGTGGTAAACCAGCAGGGCCGGGAAATCATCATCATGGCGGGCCGCCCCGCCTATTATCCATCTCACAACGAAGTGCCTGCGACTTTGACAAAGGAGCGGGCCTGATGGGAGCGACAACAGAATACCGCTTTGACGGTTTAGACCGGTCGGAGAAACGCCTGTCGCAGATGATCGAGCAAGAGTATCCCTCTGAGTTTCGCCAGCTGGTCATCCAGATTGCCTATGAACTGCAGGGCCGGGTAAAGGAGAAAACGCCCCGGCAGACTGGCCGCCTGCAGGACAGCTGGACGGTGGGTAAAATTCAGAAGCGCGGTGATGAGTATTACATTGAGGTCTATACCGATGTGGACTACGCCGAGCCGGTGGAGTATGGACACCGAAAGAGAGGCGGCAAGGGATTTGTCCAGGGCCATCATATGATGGAACTGTCCCTGGAGGAGCTGAGTGATCGGCTCCCTGCCTTCCTGCAGCAATGGCTGAATGATTTTATAAGCACCCATGACCTATAAAGGAGGGATTGCATGGCTGATACATTCCAAGAGATCAAGGCGGCGCTGATTAAAGCGTTTAAGGGGAAATTCCCCGCCTACGCTGTTTCCTGCGAAGATCTCACCAAGACGGACGAGCCGGGCCGGGGAAATGATCTGGAGGATTGGATTTTCCTTGACCTGACGCCAGCAGGCAACAGCACCGCCTCCCCCTTTCATACGGATCGGCGGGTGCTGGTCGACGCAGCCATCCACACCGCCTCCGAGAAAAACGCCGACTATCTGGCCATGATGCCGGTAGTCGACGCGCTGATCCGGCCCGTGTTCCATTTCGGAGACCGGGCCATTACTGTCCACGAACTGGAAATGAAAGTGGTGGACAAGGTGCTGCATAGCATCTTCGCACTGGAATTCCGGGATAGCTGGGAGGAGCCGGAGACCCCGCCCTTTATGGAAACCCTGGAACTCAGCACCAAACCAAACTAACAGAAAGGTAGTGATAATATGGGCCTTCCCGAAATCCTGATTGTGTTCAAGACCAAGGGCCTGACCGCGATCCAGCGAAGTGAGCGCGGCATCGTGGCGGTCATCCTTCACGATGACACCGAGGGCGGCGAACTGCTCACCGTCTACAATTCCATCACGGATGTGGACTTCACCAAGTGGAACGAGCGCAACTATGAGTACCTGAAGCTGATCTATGAGGGCGTCCCCTATCGTGTGATCGTGTACCGCATGGGTACCGGCGAGACGGACTACACGGCGGCGCTGAAGGTACTTAAGAACATGAAGTGGAACTATCTCACCATCCCCGGCATCACTGCGGAGGGCGTTCCCAACATCGCCTCTTTCATCAAAGAGGCCCGCGACCAGGATCATAAGACCTTCAAGGCCGTGCTGCCCACCAACGCCGCCGACCATGAGGGCATCATCAACTTTACCACAGACAACATCACCAGCACCCTCTCCAAAACGAAGTTCACGAATGCGGAGTACTGCGCCCGGATCACCGGCGTCTTGGCTGGCCTGTCCCTGACCCGCAGTTCCACCTACTATGTGCTGAACGACATCTCATCCGCCGATGTGCCGGATGATCCCAACGAGCGCATCGATGCCGGAGAGTTGATCCTGGTGTTCGATGGCGAGAAGTACAAGATCGGGCGTGGCGTCAACAGCCTGGTCACCTTCACCACCGACAAGGGAGAGGATTTCTCTAAGATCAAGATCATGGAGGGCGTCGACCTGTACCAGGACGATATTCGGGACACCTTTGAGGAGTCCTATGTCGGCAAGGTGCGGAACGACTACGACGCCAAGCAGATGTTCGTGGCTGCCATCCGGGCCTATCAGAAGTCCCTGCAGCCCGATGTGCTGGATCAGAGCAACGAAAACACCGCCGCCATTGATGTCGAGGAGCAGCGCCTCTATATCGAGAGCAAGGGCATCGACACCAGTGCCATGGACGATACGGCGGTGGCCAAGTACAACACCGGCAGTAAGGTTTTCATCACTTCCAGCGTCAAGTTTGTGGACGCGATGGAAGATCTGAAGCTGGTGTGCAATATGTGAGGAGGTGTGATCCATGGCGAAAATCAAGGGCAATAAGACTCTGACCGGCTCCTGGGGCGAGGTTTGGGTGAATGGCGAGAAGATTTGGGAACTCTCCAAAATCGAGCAGAAGATCACCGCCAACCGTGAGGATGTCCAGATGGGCCTGGATGTTGACAGTAAGATGACCGGCTTGAAGGGGGAATTCACCCTGACTGTCAAGAAGGTCTACACCCGCTTCTGGGACATCGTGGAGGACATGAAGAATGGCCTTGATACCAGAGTGCAGATCATTTCCAAGCTGGCAGACCCGGATGCGGTGAATGGCCAGCAGGAGCGGTACAGTACCGATAACTGCTGGTTCAATGATCTGCCCATTGTCGGTTATGAGATGGGCGCTATCATCGAGCAGGAATTCACCGGGGGCTTTACCCCCAGCGATATGGTCAACCTGGATCGTATCGCATCGTAAGGAGGAGCAGCTATGAAACAGGATACCAAGAGAACCCTGGCCGACTTTACCAACCGTGCCATGCAGCGCCTGCAGGATAAGCAGGTGCCGAAGAAGCAGCAGCTGCATATTCCCAGCCTGGATGAGAACATCACGATCCGAAGCCTGACCCGCGATGAGATCGTCGAGTGTCAGACCATGGAAGAGGAACCTGGCTCCAACCGTGCGGATAAGTACTGCATCTACCTGGCCGTGGTTGACCCCGATCTTCATGCGGTAGCAAAGGAGATCATGGCCAAGGAGGCTGACCTCCCCGCCGATCAGCGACAGCTGAAGGAAGCCTTGGATGTCGTGGACATCCTGGAGCCTTATGAGATCACCGAGGTGGCCATGGCCATCATGCGCCTGTCTGGCGTCATCGGTGATAAGAAGGTCACGGTGGTTGACGCCTTAAAAAACTAATTTCCCAGGATGGTGAGGCATACCTGCTCCATTACTACATCCAGAAGGGCTGGAAGATCGAGGAGTTCCTTGGCCTTGACCAGCTGCAGAGGCTTTGGTATCACGCTTCGATGGTAGTGGCAATGGAGGAACGCGCCAAGATGTTTGACTTTGGAGGTGGATAGCCATGGGCGTTGTAAAAGGCACCATTGCCCTGAAGGACAATGCGACTGCTGTTCTCCAGGGCATCCGAAAAGAGCAGTCAGCATTCCGGCGTGATGTCGAAAAGACCAAGAGTGTGCTGAAAGCCACCTGGGATAAGAAGTATCAGGTCCGGATCGAGGCCACCGCCGCGCATAAGACGCTGCAGAAGCTGAAGAAAAACCTGACGCCGCTGCAGAAGAAAATCGCCACGGTGGTGGCCGTCAAGGATTTGGCATCGTCAAAGATCAAATCCGTGGCCACAAAGGTCAAGAATGTGGGCAAGGCGGTGGCCACGCCACTGATCAAGATTAAAGACGCCACAGCGGCGGGTATATCGAAGATCCACAGCGAGCTAAAAAGTCTGGCCAAGAAAACGGTAATCCCGGTAACGGTGGCTGCCACCGTTGCCACGGCAGCCCTGGGCGCATCTGTGTCGAGCGGTATGCAGCTGGAGCAGCAGCAAACCGCCATGTCCCACTTTATTCAGGCCACTAACAAGGATTGGAGCCAGGAGAAAGTACAGGCAACCACAGAAAGCTATATCAAACAGCTACGTGAAAATGCCAATGCGACCCCGTTTGAAACGGGAGAGGTCATTCAGGCAGGCTCCAGAGCAGTAGCCATATCAGGCGGTAATACCCAGTCCGCTATGGATATGGTTAAGCTGGCGGAAGATATGGCCGCTGCCAGCGGCGGTACCGCAACCGTGGCAGATGCTATTGAGGCGCTGGCCGATGCCAAGATGGGCGAGATGGAGCGCCTAAAATCCTTCGGCTTTAAGGTCAGCGCAGAGGAGTTTGAGGCCAAGGGCTTTGAAGGTGTCCAGGCCGATCTGCAAGACTTCTTCGGCGGGGCCGCTTCAAAACTGGCCACTACCGGCGCCGGCCTATGGTCTACCATCAAGGGTAAACTGAAGAGCAATGTGGCCGATTTCGGCTTGAAGGTAGTTGATAAGCTGAAGCCGGTGCTGACCGATGTGATCACGATGATCGACAACGCAGGCCCGGCAATTGAGAAGTTCGCCTCCGGGCTGGCCAGCAATATCGGTAAGGGCATCAAAGTGGTGTCGGCGCTTATTCCAAAGATGTCCGCTGCCATGGATACCATCAAGCCGGTGCTGGACTCCATTGTTTCTGGCTTTGCCCCGATCATGCCACAGCTGACCGCATTCGGCGGCGCGGTTGTGACGGCATTGCAGAAGGTGGCCACAGCGGCCATGCCGATTATCAGCAGCATTATTTCCACGATGCAGACGGTCATTCCCGCAGTACTCCCCGTGCTGCAGACCGTAATCACCAACATCAGCAATATCATCGCCGCAGCGGCCCCTATCATTTCCGGGCTGGTCACCGGCATCGGCACCGTTGTGTCCGCACTGGCCCCTGTGTTTAAGACCATCTTTGACGGGATCGGTGAAAAGGTCGGCTCCGTACTCTCCTTTGTTGGGAGCCAGATGGGCTGGATACAGGAGATTATTGGCACGGCGGCCCCCGTCATTTCCTCTGTGCTGTCCTCGGCTTGGTCTATCATTTCACCCATTCTGGATGTTGCCATCACCGTGTTTAAACTGCTTTTCAGCGTCACTAAAACGGTGTTTAACGGCATTGTAAGCGTGGTTTCCAGCGTGTGGGAGAAGATACAGCCGATTGTTGAAGGCGTTGCCAAAGGCCTCAGCTGGATCAAGGATAAAGTCACCGGCCTGTTCAGCGGCGGCGGAGATAGCGTCGGCAGCGTCGGCACCAACGCCGAAGGCACCAACAGCTGGCGCGGCGGCGTCACCTGGGTGGGTGAGAAAGGCCCTGAGTTGATTGACTTGCCTAGGGGCACAAGGATACTCCCCAACAAGGAAAGCGTGTCTGTGGCCTCCCAGCGGCCCGGACAGGCGGTTTTCCAGAGTTACCAGCAGAACACCACGCAGCAGGTCATCAACGCCGGAGGCGGGGCAGTGGCCGTGCTGGAGCGTATCGACAACCGGCTGGCCAAGATCGAAGGGAATGTGATTGCGTTCCCGGTAATCCGGCGTCAGCAGGAGCACCCCCTCCCGTCCCCCATGCAAAACGGGCAGACCCCCGGCGTCAGATCCAGGCACAGCGAGAACGGCTGGAGCATCACCCTGACCATTGCCAAGCTGGCTGATACCATCATCGTTCGGGAGGACGGTGACATTGACGCCATAGGTGAGGCGGTGGCCAAGAAGGTGATCCAGGCCCTGAAGAATATGCCACAGCCTGCATAGGAAGGAGTGAACGCTTTTGAAGCAGCGCATCATTGAACTTAGTTACAATAACCACCAGGAAGCGTTCACACTTCCTATAAACCCCCAGGAGTTTGAATTCACGGAAGCACAAAACAACCAGCGCATTACCCTTCTGAATATTGGAGAGGCGCTCCTGATCGGGAACCGAGGGCTTGTATCAGGAACCCTCTCCAGTTTTTTCCCTTCGCCCAAGTCCCCTTTTGCCCGGCTGGCGTCCATGGAGCCGATGGAGTACATCGCCATGCTGAAGAAGTGGAAGGACAGCGGGCAACCCATCCGAGTGATCATCAGCGATTGTGACTTCAATCTGGCCATGGGCATTGATAACCTCTCCACCCACCACCGAGAGGGTGATGAGGATGTATATTTCTCTCTGACCCTGACGGAGTATCGTTTCCTGAATATCCCGGTGGTGCAAACGACGGCCACCGCCAAGCTGGCCAACGGCCTGAAGGATAGGCCCAACAGCAGCGATATGGGCGGCGGAAGCGGTACCACCAACGCCCGGACGCACCTGGTCAAGAGCGGAGAAACGCTGTGGGGTATTGCCAAGAAGTACTATGGCAATGGCGCACAGTATCGGAAGATCTTCCAGGCAAACACCGATATTCTCAAAAACCCCAATCTGATCTATGCAGGGCAGAAGTTGGTGATCCCATGATTAAACTGATAATTGAGAACAAGGACTTCAGTCAGGTGGTGGAGAAGATAACCTGGTCTGGCGATACCAAGCAGGTGGCCCGGAAGTTGGTGTTCACCATCGCCCAGCGGGCCTCTGACCGCTTTTTGCCAAAAGTGACCGTTTCAGAAGGTGACCTGGTTCTGCTGGAGGAAGATGGCGTTGCGCTTTTTGGCGGGAAGATCCTCGATGTGGATAAATCCTCCAAATCAAACGCCTTCACTTACACCGCCTTCGACTTCATGTTCTATGTCCAGCAAAACGAGATCAGCCGGATCGTGGACACCACGGCAGAGGGATGCGCCGCGCTGGTATGCGAGGACTTGGGCATCACATTGGGCGCAGCTGCGGCCACCGGCGTCCAGGTTTATTTCCCGGCCCTAGGGAAGCCTGGGTATGAGGCCATTATGATGGCGTACACCCAGGCTGCGAAAACCACCGGGAAGAAGTACATCCCCCTGATCAAGAACATCACCGAGGTTCATGTGATTGAGAAAGGGCAGCTGTGCGGCGTCATTTTGAGCGGTGACTACAACCTGGAGGATGCCAGCTATAAGGCGTCAGCGCAGAACATGGTAAACCATGTGAAGATCACCGACAAGAACGGGAACACCGTGTCCACGGTGGAGGACGCAGCGGCCCGCGATCAATTTGGAACTATGCAGCGCGTCTATACCCAGGAGGATGGAAAAGACGCAGCCACGGAGGCCAAGGCCATGCTGCAGGGCCTTGAGCAATCTGGAACTGTCAACAGCGTCCCAGCTGACAGTCGGGCCGTGAGTGGGTATGCCATTATTGTGTACGATAAGGTCAGTGGCCTTTATGGGAAGTTCTACATTGAGAGTGACTCCCACACATTCACTAATAGCAAGAGCGAGATGCAGTTGACATTGGCCTTCAGCAATCTGATGGACGAAAAAGAAATCCCAACGACCTAAAGGAAGGAGGATGCGTATGGGTGACAGATGGGCCGTAGAAATGGCCGAGGAAATACTGAAGAAGGCAGAACAGGCTGGAAAGGGTCAGGGGATCATGCTGGCCGAAGTTGTTACGGTGGAGCCGTTCTCCATCAAACTCCATGACAGGATCGTGACCAAGAACCTTTATGTCAATCCGGCCTATGCCATCACCCGGGTTGACCAGCGCCTTTCCGATATTCCAATGCCTGCCTCATGGAGTACATTCCTGAAGGAGTTCCACAACGCCTTCACGCTGATGCCGAGAGATCAGCTGGTGGTTCTCCTGCAGGGGACATCTTTCTATGTGATTGAAAAGGTGGTGAAGAAAGCGTGAGCGTGTTTCCTTTTATCACGCCGCGCTCCAGAGCGGAGGCCAGCGCCACGGCACTCCCGATGTTTCGGGAGTATGCGTATGACTATGAAAACAACTGCCTGCTGCTCCGCGACGGGAACACCTACTTGGTGGAGGGCAACGAAGCCCTCCGCATTTGGATTTTCAAAGCCTTGGCAACAGCGCGGTTTCGATATACGGCCTACGATGCAGCCTTTGGCAGTGAGATTGACACGCTACCTGGCCTCTCACTGAATGATGAAATTGCACAGTCTGAACTGAAACGGTTTATCACTGAGGCTATCATGGTAAATCCGTACATCGTGGAATTAAGCAATTTCCTGTTCACAAGGACTAAAAGCGGAATGACAGTTGAGTTTGACTGCGAGACTGTGTACGGGAGAGTGCACTATACATGGGAATCCAAGGGGGTATCAGTTTAATGGAATTCACCAGCGATGCAATTCTTAAGCGTATGATGGATTGCCTGAAGAACCCGGTCAGCAAAATAGAAGGTAGCTTTACCATGGATAATTTACAGGCGGTTTCACAAGAATTGGCCAGAATATTCATGATGGAGATTCAGCCGATTCCAGATCATGTGTTGTTGGATACAGCTGAAGGCGAGTACCTTGACCGCAAGGCGCTTGACTACAATGAAACTCGCTTGCCCGGGGAAGATGATTCTTCCTTTAGAGGCCGCATCCTCCAGAAAATTCAAAATCCTCTTACCAGCGGAAACAAGAATCACTATGTGTACTGGGCTAAGAAGGTTCTCCACGTTGGAGATGCTAAGTGTGTCCCCTGCTGGAACGGGGGAGGAACGGTAAAGGTCATCGTATTATCGGATGAAAAAGGAGTCCCCTCGGAGGAAACACTTCAGGCGGTCAGGGACTATATTGAGGAGAACCGGCCTGTCGGTGCCAAAGTAACCGTGGTTGGGGCAACGCCGATTCCTGTCACCATTGAAGTTAGCATTGTCATGGCAACTGGCTTTGGATTTTCCGAGGCCAAGGAATCTATTGGGCAGTATATTCGGGAATATTTGGACAACATTGCTTTTCAGGATAACACGCCTCTTAGCTACTACAAAATCGGCGAGCGAATTTTCAGCGCACCCGGTGTTCAGGACATTGATACCTACACCATCAACGGAGAAAAGCTCTCTATTTCAGCGGAAGTTGGAGAGTTTTTTCAGCTTCAGGAGGTAATTATCAATGAAACTTTGTGACATTCAAATGCTTCCTGGCCGTATCATTGATATGGAAAACATGGCGGATACCCTTAACGCTGAAGATTTTCTTCTGGAGCAACTTCGCGGGCAGATTGAAGACTTAGAACGGCAGGTCAATATTACCGAATCAACCACGCTCCTCTCTCGGCATGAAAAGATACTGGGATTGCCAAGCGACTCAGAGGCAACTCTCTTAGACCGAAGATCGCGAGTTGTTGCCAAGTTGCTTGGACAAGGAACCGTGACTCCGAAACTGGTGCAATATGTTTCTGCCAGCTTTACCAATGGAGCAGTCGATGTGACGGAGTATCCAGAACAGTATAAGCTGGAGATCAAGTTTGTTGGAACAGTGGGTATTCCACCCAATATGGACGATCTGACGCAGACGCTACGGGATATTCTGCCCGCCCATTTGGAATGGACGTATGTGTATATCTTCAACACGTGGTCAGCTGCAGAAGCGCTGACATGGGGACAGGCCTCAACGCGGACCTGGCAAGAAATGAGGGAGCGCGAGATAGATGGATAATACAAAAAAGCTAAACCTGAAACTGCCTGCAAGTACCGACTACGTTGACGTTGAAGTGCTGAATGAAAATTTCAGGAAGATCGATGCCGCGGCTTCTTCTTTGGAAGTTATCCTCCGCATTGAAGCTGACGAGACCACCGTGGTTGCTGTTTCCCACAGCAGTGGTACATATTCCGGCATCTCTACGCAGCACACAGAGGATGGGACAAGCGTCACCAGAACTTACGCAGAATTCAAGCTGCCATGCGGCGGTGATGCCACGTTTATGTATACTGTTGATGGCAAAAACTTCTGCGATTCTGCATGCCTCATGAATGGCGCAGTAGAGTGGATCATGTGCGGCCATACAACAATACACCACAGCATTCTTGCGAAGGTGCCTGACAACCATTTCAAAAGCAACGCCAGCGTCCAGGTTGCAGATGATGACGGGGTTATCCAGACTATTCGTAAAGTTGATTTCAACACGCTGCAGTCTGGGTATACAGCGGATCTCGATCATCAAAACGAGCTGTGGCACGCCGTTCGCTGTGGCTTGATTACATCGGCACAGTACAAGACCATTACGGGAGATGCGTACCCAAGCACGCCTCCTACACGGGTTGATTGATACAGGAGGCTCCGATTATGAAAGACAATTTAGCCGCAGCGAATGCGATTCGACAGCATAATTTTACGAAGAAAGTTTTGTATTTTCCTGTGTCCTGGCAGAAATCGGCTGCACCGGAAGAAGTCAATGGAGTCCCCATGAGCGACATTCCCGAGGCATACCGTGACCTTGCCGAGGATCTCGGAATGGACGCTTTCCTTAAGCTTGCGCGCTTGTGCAGTGGGCAGTACCTGTATATCCCCAAGTGGGAATCCATAAGGCGCAATGCCCGGGATCGGGAAATCCGGGCTCTCTTCAACGGCGGTAACTACAAAGCCTTGGCCCTCCAGTTTGATCTTAGTGAGCGGCAGATTTACAAAATCATCAGCGGCACCCGCACTTGAATTGCACGAAAGCAAGTCGGATAGCATAAGAAAGGGAAACCGAAATGGATCTTTATCTCTATAAGATCGGAACAACTACCCCGGTCCTGACAATTAAAAATGTAACATCCTATACAGATAACTCTGTTGAGGGAGAAGGATCACCAGATCTGGACGGAGAGCCTTCTGGCCATTGTACTTATTCTCCGCTGGCGGAAGGTTACGAGCTGTCTTCCAAGCCGGATTGCTCCGAGACCTTGCGGGCGGCATACCGGGAAGCGCATCCATCTCCGGAAGTCTGGCGTGAAGAAATGGAAGCCATGATGGCAATTGCACTCTACGGAGGAGGTGACGAGGCGTGACGATGCAACTGAAATTGCTGGTCCGTGTTGTAAAACGCAGGGTCGGCAGTGGAGAAGACCTAGAGGAAGTCTTGAAGGACTATCCCAAATTGAAGCCGGCGGAAGCTGATGAGGTCAGAGCGGCGGTTGGAAAGGAAAAAAATCATGTTTAATGATTCTGCGCTGCACATCAAAAACACGGTGTTGGCGGTGCTGGCTGCGACCGGCTCTGCCATCGCCCAGGCACTCGGAGGTTGGGATGTGGCTCTCAAAGTCTTGATCTGCTTTATGGCGTTGGACTACGCCACGGGCTGGCTGGTGGCAGCGATCTGGCACAAGTCGGCTTTACAAAATCATCAGCGGCACCCGCACTTGAATTGCACGAAAACAAGTCGGAACTGCAATTCTTGCACTGACGCGGACAAGCTCTGTGCGTCGGGGACCTAAAAACCAATTGAACCCGGTTGAATTTCAACCGAAAAATTTGAAAGGAGAAACACTATGGAGAAGAAGTTTGCTGAAATCATCAACGAGGGCAAGAAACTGGGTGCACCTGTGGAGGCTATCAACGCCGAACTGAAGGCTGCGGGAGCCAACTTCCACCTGAACCCGGACGGCGGCGTGGCCGGTTGGACGGAACAGGAGATGGCAGAGGGTTTCATTTCCCCCGAGAAAGAGCCGGAGGACGTGAAGCACATGTACGACTACTTCAGTTATAACCCGGCCAATGCAGGCCAGACCATCCGGGTCACCGCATCGGAAGGAACCTATGACGTGTCCTGGGACGAGGACGGCCATCCGGTGAAAGCCGTGCGGGTGAACCACTGAAGCACTGCGCAGGGAGGGTCAAAACTATGAACGCAATGCACATCAAAAACACGGTGTTGGCGGTGCTGGCTGCGACCGGCTCTGCCATCGCCCAGGCACTCGGAGGTTGGGATGTGGCTCTCAAAGTCTTGATCTGCTTTATGGCGTTGGACTACGCCACGGGCTGGCTGGTAGCAGCGATCTGGCACAAGTCGGCAAAGAGCAAGACCGGAGCGCTGGACTCCAAGGCCGGCTACAAGGGACTGGTGAAAAAGGGCGTCATGCTGGCGCTGGTGTGGATGGCGGCACTGCTGGACCAGGCCACCGGAAGCGATTTTGCCCGGGATGCTGTTTGTATGTTTTTCATCGCAAACGAGGGGCTTTCCGTATTGGAGAACACGGCGGTGATGGGCGTTCCATACCCGGCCTTTGTGAAAAATATGCTGGACGCGCTGCACCAGGCCGGCGATCAGGGCAAGGGCACGGAGGCCCGCACATGAGCACGAGAGCGGGCACTGTCCCGCTCTCCGACCTCCAATTCATCAAGATCTATTTCAATCGGAAGCGTCTCCGCTCCACACCGGCCAACCTGCGGAAAATGCTGGCGGAGGCGGGCGGGGACGCCATCTGCAACGGCTCCATTTTCCTGCGAAATCAGCAGCCTGCCTGTCACCTGAAAGCAGACGGGAAGGTCTGCAAGGCCCCGGACTACCGGGCGTGGGCCATCAGTTGGAGCGCTCCGGGGGATTTCGGCGTGAAGGCCGTGCCCAACGGGGACGCGAATTATATGGAGTGCGTCCACCTCATCATCGGCGGGAAGAAGATCAACCCCGTCACCTGCGGAGCGGACATGAAGTACCGCGCTCCACGGACGGCCATCGGCACCAAGAACGGACGGTTCGCCTACTATGTGAGCAAGGACCGGCGGACACCGGAACAGCTTCGTGACCTGCTGGCAGCGTCCGGCTGGGACAACGCCATTATGATGGACGGCGGCGGGAGCACCTGTTTCATGGATTCGGCAGGGGAGGGCTTCACCGGGGACGGACGGATGATCCCGTTCTTTCTGGTGTGGAAAAAGAAAAGCGGGGACGCATACGAACCGGAAGGAGAGAAACCTATGGTAGAGATCAACGCCCATTCCAAGGCGAAGGACGGCGGCAAGAAGCTGTCCACCCATTTCAAAGTGAAAGAATTTGCCTGCAAGGACGGCTCCGATGCCGTACTGGTAGCGCCTCGGCTGGTGATGGTGCTCCAGAGCATCCGCAGCCACTTCGGCGTTCCGGTGGTCATCCACAGCGCCTACCGGACACCCCAGTATAACGCCAAGGTGGGCGGCGCGGCCCACAGCCAGCATTGCTACGGCACGGCGGCTGACATTTCCGTGAAGGGCCAGACCCCGGCGGCGGTGGCGGCCTACGCAAGAGAACTCATGCCCGACTGGGGCGGCGTGGGCGTGTACGCTGGACAGGGCTTCACCCATGTTGACGTACGGGAGACCCGTTCCGACTGGACAGGATGAGAAAAGAAAGCCGTGTCCGATTCGGACACGGCTTTCCCTTGCAGCAAATTCCATCAAATATGCTTCAGGCTGATTTTGGCATAGGGCCAGAGATCAAGGAATGTGGTTTCTGGCGGAAGTAGACGCCCTTTCAATCTCCCCACTAAGATACGGGTTTCCCACTATAAGGTGCCTTTTGCGGAGGTAATCGTCAAGAACTTCTAAAAGCCCTTACGCAATCCGTAATTTCCTGCCAAAATGGCAAAATTCCCCCCGTTTTCCAGTTACACTTTTGTCCAGGGGCGATTAGATGATAAAAAATCATCTCTCACGCATCCTCGGAGAAAAGCGCTGGAGCCAAGCGAGGCTGGCCAAGGAAATGGGTATTCGCCTGGCAACTATCAATGAGTTGTACCATGAGATGGCAGAGCGGATCAACTTTGAACATCTGGACAGAATATGCGAGGCGCTGGATTGCAGCATCACATGCTTGATCGAATACATACCAAACAGCCAGCGCAGAACGGGGAAAAATCTGATTGTCGAGGAACACGGCAATCGCAAAATGCACCTGTAATTCGCAGGTAAAGGAAAGGCGTTTAAGAGGAATTTTACGACCTCTTAAACGCCTTTTCCTGTACTTGTGAAAGGAATATTTTTAAGTCCTTTATTTTTGGATTTTATCTGCAAAAATTTCGCGACTTGTTTGCAAAGCAACATCTGCGCCCGTGCTTTTTCCTCCGGCGTAAAATAAATATATTTGCTCATGATGTGTCCTTTCCAAATTCTGCTTTGCGCTACCTGAAGGTCTGTTCCTCGTGATCGTCCGGCTTGTGTCCCATCGCCAGCCGCTTGCGCTGCAATTCCTGACGGCGCTTGCGGTCGATCTGCAAGCCGCGGTGGATCTGGTCGACCTTGCTGTTGTCCTTAAAAATTCCGCTCATGTGATGCAGCATCCGCACAACGGTTTCGCCCACCGTGGGAGCACGATAATCTGATCCTGCCAGTGCGGTTTGCCCTGCTTGACCGGATGGCTGTGAGTGCGTCGGAGTCATTTCGCCCACGGGCGGCGCGGTGTCTTTGGAGGCGACAGCGTCAGCGGAGCCATGATCTTCCGATGTGGCGCTGGCCGCACGGTCAGATTTGGGCTGCGCCGACGCAAGAGATGCCGTGACCTCAGAGTTCTTTGGCGCGGCTTCTGCGGCATCTTTTTTGATGGTAGGTTCGCCCTGCGCGGAAGGTGTTCTCCGCACATCCGCGTACCGCTGCCGCTCCGCTATCCATTGCAGTGTTTCCTGAATGACCATGTTGCGGACGCTCCGGAACTCCTTTTGCTGGGAGAGCGGCAGACGCTTGGGCGGCCGCTGATCGTAGTCCAGGCACACCTGCTCGTAGAGCGTCTGCCACGTTTCGTAGGCGGCGGACACCCGCTCGTCCTTCGCCAGCTCCTCCACGATGGCATCCACGATGGCCTTGACCCTTGGCGGCAGGTAGCCGTAGACCTTTCGGCCCTTGACCGTCAGCAGACGCTCTGCTAACTCCTCGGTGAGCTGCTCCAGTCGCGGGTTATCCACCGAGCCATGCTCCAGCTGCGCGATGCATTCCACCATTGCCGTGCGAGTGCGCGTCTGCAACTCCTGCCGCACGGTATCCTTTTGCCGGTAGATGTGCATCCGATCTGCGTGATAGATCCGTCTGGCGAAGACGGACTTCACCTGCCGGATGCCCTCCTTGGTGAGATACCCTTCCTTGGGGTCCGCGGAGAAGAGGATCATGTGGATATGCACCTGATTCGGCTTTCGGTGGAAGGCGGCATACCAGCGCAGGTTGTTCGGCTGAATCTTGTACGCCGCGGCGATGTCACAGACAGAGGCATTCACCAGAGCCTGCCAGTTTTCCGCGCTGTCATAGCCCAGCCGCTCCGCATCCTCACGGCGCAGCGCGATCACCGGCGTCCACACATTTCCGGTGTGCTCCGCCACCTCCCGTACCGCCCGTGCGAGATTTTGTACCTTGCCGTGAGCGTCCCACAGCCCGTGCTCACCGTCCTTCTGGACGCCGGGGCGGTGGGAGATGTAGTCGATGAAATTTTCCTTTTGATCCAGCGCCTCCATGTAGTCTTCCCGCACCTGCTGGATGAACGCGGAGGCGCTGCCCTGAGTGGGGTGATCCAGATATTCCTCGTACTCAATGAGTTCCCAGCAGGAGGGAAAGGACTTCAGCAGCCGCGTGATAAAATCCCGCTGCTTTTTTGTGGCGGGGAGCGTACTGCGCTCATCCGCCAGCAGTTCCACGCCGGGACGGGTGGCGACGTAGCGGGTGCGCTGCGCCAGCTTCGCGGCGTTCTGTCCGCCCTTGAGGTAGGGGGAGATCAGTACGATCCGGGCCATTCATCCACCGGCTCTATGCGCCGCTGGCTCCGCACCGCGTTTTCAAAACTCACCTGACCGTTGGTGCGTTTCACCTCATCCACGGCGTAGGCCCGCAGCTCCCGCGTGTGGATGGGATCGGTACGGAAGTGCGCGGCGATGGTGTGGCAGAGCATATTCAGCTCCACCGCGCACTTGAAAAGAATACGGCAGAGCCGATTGTTGTTGTCGTCCAGCGTACCCTGAATGGCGGTGAGGATGGCTTGGGAGAGGTAGGCGGTGTTGTCCTCGGTGCCGAGATAGCCCATGTAGAACCGCAGGGCCTTGTTGATAAATTCACTGCGGTTTTTGCAATTATCCGCGGCCAGCCAGCCGTCCATACGGGGAACCAACTTCGCATCCAGCCATACCACTGTGCGCTCGATCCGCTTTTCGTCATTTTCCTGCATTTTTGCAGCACTCCTTTCTGAAAAGGCGCAACCTCTTGTCACGCCTGCGTTTTTGCGGGTAAGGTGCACCTGTTTTCCATCAAAACCCGCAAAAGGTGCACCTTGTCCAAACCTCTGAAAGCCCCGCACTGCGGGGCTTTGTGGCTGAGAGGGGCCCAGTTAGGGGCACCTCTCTTTATCTTGTGCTTTTATCGAACGGGCAAATAAGGGGCGAAACCCTCCGAAATGGGGCATGGCCGGGAGGTGAACACCCATCCCCAATGGCTCGGTTTCCCACTGTCGGAGCAGGATTCACCGGGCCTTTTCACACATCGCCCACAAACGCCGCAACGTTCGTTTCAAGAGGCTGCGGCGGGTACACACGCCACCCCAGCCTCTAACCGCGCACACAGCGGCTCACACGGCGAAACACGGGGGAAAACGAGGAGCCGCCCCATGTGGGGCGGCTCGGCTGTATGGAATCGCTCTGGTCAGGCGCAGTTACACCTGTTTTTCCTCCTCCGTTTTTTCAATCCAGTCCAGCAGGTTCTGCGTTTCTTCCAGTGTCCTCGCCATGTTGTAGAGAACCGTGCGCCCTTTCGTGCTCTCAGTGCGCAGGGATGTTTCAAACAGATCCCATACATTATCCAGTGTTTCCGTGCCGGTAGCATGCATGGGCAGTTCTTCTTCCGGAAGAATGTGCTGCACAACGCCGCCCTCTCCGGCTTTTTGAATCGCCAATCGTTCATGTTCGATGAGTGCGAGCGCCTCCAGCGTTGCGTCTGCTGGGAGTTCCCACGCCTCACCGATCTCCATGATGCTCTCACGGTACAACTGCACGTCAAACGTTGGATGAATCACCAGCATTGCCAGCGCCTCCTTTGCCAGATGCATTTGTAGTTCCATTGCGGCTTCTGTATTCATTTCAAATTCCTCCTGTTTATTTTTTGTGTAGCGCGCTGCGCAAACACAATGGCACAGCGGCAGTCGGAAAGCTATTCACGAAATCCAACAAAATTTTTCGTGAGGTTTTGCGCCTTTCCATATCGCAGAAAAACCGAGGGAGCAGAATAACAGCCGCCGAACTGCGGCTGCCCGCCAAGGGCGGGTTGACGCGGTTCGTCGGTGCCGCGGCCCCGCTGGGCTGCGCAGCCTGGACGCTGTTGTTTCCGCAGCCGCGAGCGTTTCAGCCTTGCTGTGTTTGTGCCTACAGTTTCATCACCGGCCCCTGCCGCTGTTCCGGTTCCTCTCGGAACTGCTGTGCGTAGTCGCGGAGACTCATGTCAGTCTGCTTCTGACAGTATTCCTCCATCTTCTGCAGCAGCACCTCCCGCTCCGCCGCGTTGAGCCGGTAGCTCCAGGTTTCCTCTGTGCCGTTCGCTTTGCAGAGATTCAGTTCCAGCGTGTCGCAGGGCTTGCTCTGTGCGAGATCGTAGTTGGCGTAGATGTTGAGCCAGTCATCGTTTTTATCCGTGCAGACGAAGGTGCCGAAGGCTGCATCCACATCGAACTCCGTCCGCACATAAAAATTGAGCTTGCCGTCCATCTCGATGATCTCATCACCGAAAGAAAAAATCCGCGCGGAGAGATGTCCCGCCGAGGTGATCTCTTTGCCGCTCAGATGCTCCAGCAGCTTGCGCCACTGAGCATCGCTCGACGCAAATTGTGACCGGGTGGCATGGTACGCCGCCACGGATACATCCCGCATCGCCCAGG
>OGCQ01000940.1_pt1 | contig 41235 bp, 26 predicted proteins | sample 1570161 | NCBI WGS metagenome assembly OGCQ01 (sample SAMEA4384402, study PRJEB24528) | human gut metagenome | reverse complement strand
CCCACACTGCGGAAAAACACTGCCGAACCTGTCGAACAAACATTGAAGCAAAACACTCACGCAGCCAGCCCATTCAGCCCAGCCAGAATCACCCCGTAGCGACCTGTCGGTTCTACGCGGACCCCGATCATCCCGACCAGCCCGGGCGATACGTCATCGCGCGCCTGGCGGTACTGCCCGAGGCACAAGGCCGGCATATCGGCTCGCGGCTGCTGGCCGACGCCGAACGCCGCATCGCGCAAGCCGGCGGAACCATGGCCGCCGTGCACTCGGAGAACGACCACTACAAGTTCTACGAACAGCGCGGCTACCGGCTCACTGACGAGGTCTATGAAGGCGGCCGTCACGGCTGGCTGGTCAAGGACTTGATTCTTGGCTCCGAGAATTAAGGGCCGCTGTCTGTCCCGCGCCGTGTTCAAATCGCTGCAATACAGCGAGTTCGAAGCATCCTGTATGAATTGCTGGACGACTACAGCGCGCAGACAATCAGATAAATCGCCACGACGTGGCAGGCGTACCCGATGACCGTGCCCAAGTGAAACACCTCGTGGAACTCGAACCAGCCGAGAACGGGGTTCGGCTTGCGCAGCGCAAAACACACGGCGCCGGCGATATACGCGGCGCCTCCGCATGCGATGAGTATGGTCGCAGCCGGACCCACTGCGGGAGCCGTCCATAGCTGCGGAATAAGCGTCACCGGCGCCAATCCCAGCACAACATACACAGTGGTGAACACCCAGTTCGGGGTGCGCAGCCAGACGATATGCAGTATCGTGCCGATCGCCGCGGTCACCCAAATCACCGTGAGATATGGCCGGCGAATCGCCGGGCTGAGCGCGAACAGCACGGGTGTGTTAGTGCCGGCGATGATGAGGAAGATGTTCGAATAATCGATGCCGCACAGTACGCGAGTCACCTTCGCGCTGCGCCACGGCACGACGTGCAGCAGCGCGCTGTTGCCGAACAGCAGCATGGCCGAGGCACCGTACACTGCGCAGGCCGCTTTGACCGAGCCGGCCGGCGCGATGCAGATGAGTACGATGGACGCCGCGATGCACAGCGGCAGGGTAGCGAGGTGAAGCCATCCGCGCAGTCGCGGCTTGCGATTGCCGAATGCATCCACGGGGACGATCTGGCGCTTGATCGCCTTCAGTGCGGCCTTGGCTTGGCGGTAGCGCGATTGCGCGGCCCTGTATCGGGCCGATGCACGGTCCAGTGCGGTGGGGTTGGCGCTTGCGCTGGATTTTTGACTCGCGGTTGCGGAAGGCGCAACTGTTGCGGCGGAAGCCATGGTTCGTCCAGATGGCGTGCTGATGGAAACGCTCATACTGATCACCTCGCTATGGCCGGCGACGCTCTCCCGGCCACTAACTTACGCTGCCGTAACCTAGTATAGGCCCGCGCAATAATCAAGGTTGATTTCGTAATGCTTACAGTTCTTCCGTGGTGTGGTATTCGGTGGTACGGTTGCGGAATGCATCGCTAAGTCTGTGAACTCGTATTATGCGTGTCTGCTGGGGTCCGACTTGTGCTGGTTCCTGATTTCGGATTGCTGCGAATGATGCTCCCGACACCGCCCTGCCAATTGTCGGATTCGTACGGCTCGGCCATTCGGTCGAGCTGGTCGTCGGTGACTCCAAATGCTTCGTTGATTTCGTCTCGGTTCATGATGCTATGTAATGCTAGTTTATGGCGGACGGAAAGTTGAGGAAAGTTAAATCTACTTCATGGGCTTCTCTCTGATCTGTATTTGTCCCGGTTCATATGTCAATCGTTTGACCTGTCGACCGGGGCAGAATCCGCTGTCCCGGTCGGCGATTTCGGCTTGTTTTCGTGAACCGGGACACTCCGGTTTCCTCAACTCATATCGTCTGGCAGACGGAATCGGCGGAATAAGGCCGATTCTGGAATTGGCACGTTGTCCCGGTTTTCGCATAAATCGATTGACATTTATACCGGGGCAACAAAAATTGTCCCGGTTTGCAAAGATCGCCCGAAATCGCGAACCGGGACAGCGGATTCTGGCCTGGCTTGAACGTCAAACGATTGATGCAGGTACCGGGACATTTTCCGCCACGAAAGTTGGGCCATAAGTCTCAAGTCCTAAGCCCCCCCTGAAAAACGGCGCTTGCCCGGACAAAGCAAAAGGGCTGGAACCTTCCGATTCCAGCCCTTTAGTTGCTGGTGCGAGTGGGGGGAGTTGAACCCCCACGAGCATACACTCACTGCCACCTGAAGACAGCGCGTCTACCATTCCGCCACACTCGCAGACAATCGACTAACTTACACCCGGCTGGGTAATCATGCAATCTTCGGCGTGTCGCATGGGAGGCAGGGATATATCGCTTGTGGGTCTCCTGCGGGCGCCGTGATCTTTGAGGGTGGCGGCACTCCCCTCAGTCACTTCGTGACAGCTCGTCCGCAATTAAGGACGGGCCTTGCCTGCAACCTGCTGGTTCGACTATCGTCTCACCTTCGACTACAAACAGCCCACTGGGCTGTTTGCTTAACGTCTCAGCCTCAGCGAGGGGAGCAGAGAGAAGTTCGGCACAAGCCGCAACGAAGGAGAAAAACTCACAACCCTGGCCGGCGCTCGCCGTTGCCGTAGAAGTGGGCCAACGCTTCGTCGCGGAACTCATCAAAGTATCCGCCGTCGATCGAGGCGCGGATGTCGTCCAGCAGCTTCACGAAGAAATGCTCGTTATGGATCGTGGCCAACGTAAACCCGTTGAACTCGCGGGCGCGCAGCAGGTGGTCGACGTACGCGCGCGAATAATGCTGGCAAGTGTAGCAGTCGCACCCTTCCTCCAGCGGCCCGAAATCGAACTTGTGCTGGGCGCGCTTGATGTTGTACCGGCCGGCGCGCGTGTAGATCGCGCCGTTGCGGGCGCAGCGCGCGGGGGCCACGCAGTCGAAGGTGTCGCCGCCGTTCTCCACGCACGCGAAGATATCGTCCACGGAGGCGATGCCCAGCACATGGCGCGGCCGGCTCTCCGGCATCGCGTCGCAGATCCAGGCGCAAGTGTCGCCGATGATGCGTTTCTCGATCGCGCCGCCAATGCCCACGCCGTCGAAGTCCAGCGACGCGATCTGCGAAGCCGCGCGCCGGCGCAGATCCTCGTAATTCGCGCCCTGCACCACGCCATACAGCGCCTGATACGGCCTGCCCAGGCGTTCCGCCGTCAGCCGCTGGTGCTCGTCCACGCAGCGACGGGCCCAGCGGAACGTGCGCTCCACCGAATCCTCCTGGTAGGAGCGGGTGTTCATCAGCGTGGTGAGTTCATCGAACGCGAACATGATGTCCGCGCCGATTTTGTGCTGGATGCCCATCGAAATCTCAGCGGAGAAACGATGTGCGTCACCATTCAAAGGCGACTTGAACGTCACGCCGTCCTCATCCACCCAGGCCATGCGCTCCTTGCCCTTGGCGATGATGTCGTCCGACTTCATGCCGGTCACGTCCATTGCCAGCGTCTTCTTGAAGCCGACGCCCAGCGACATCACTTGGAAACCGCCAGAATCGGTGAACGTGGGCCCATCCCAGTTCATGAAACGCGCCAAGCCGCCGGCCGCGTCCAGCACGTCCTCGCCCGGGCGCTCGAACAGGTGGAAGGCGTTGGCCAGCAGGCACTGTGCGCCTAGATCCTTCATCTGCTCGGGCAGCACGGCCTTCATCGCGGCTTGCGTGCCCACCGGCACGAAGGCAGGCGTGCGAATATCGCCGTGGGGCGTGTGAATGATGCCGGTGCGGCCGTATCGGGCACCGTCTCGCCCAAGCCCGCTGGCCGTGGATGGCAGGCGGGTGATCGTTTCGAAATGGAAGGCGCTGCGGTCGCCGGGCTGTCCGGGCTGTGCGCCCAACGGATGTTCAAGAAGGCTGATCGTCATATGTTCACTTTAGGCAGAAGGGCCAGAAAAGGGCCGGAAATTGTGAAGAACTCGGTTTCGAGGGGCGGATTTCGCCGCTCCCGAACGTCTACTTCCGCTTCAAGGGGCTCCCGGTCAAGTAGGCCGGCTGCAAAAATGGCGGAATGGCGTTAAATGAGGGCCCTTGATACTCGGAATTGACCGCGCGAACAGCCCCTTGAAGTGCAAGTAGATGTTCCCGAAACAGGAAATCAGCCCCTCGAAGCCGAGATGCCCATAAGACTCTGCGATGATTACGCATAGACTTTCAATCAACGTTCAGAAAACCTCCAGATTGACTGCCTTTACTACTGAGGTAGCACACGAGAAGTGGCAATGGGCAAGTGCCCGAATAGCCGCCGAACAGACGTGATAGGAATTTAGGAAAAGGAGCAGCAATGGCTGACGAATTTAACCCGCAGGGCGTCGACCAGACCCCGCGGAATAACGAAAACCCCAATAGTACTGCCGATACCGGCAACGCCGAGCCGAAGAACCCGTTTGTGGGTGGCGACTCGGTTGATGCCGGCAACGCCAGCGATTCCAGCGAGCAGCAAGCCCCGGTTTCCTCGGCCGCCCTCGCTGCCGATCAGCAGCCTACGCAAGCCGCTACCGAGCCCATCCCGGACTACGCCTCCGCCAAGGGCGAGAGCACGGTGGTCTCCTCCTCGCCGGCTTCTCCGGCAGCGCCGGCCGCAGACCAGACCTCGGCCACAACTCCGCTGTATCGTCCGGCCCCGGAATATGGCGCTTATGGTCCGACCCCGACTCAGGCACAGGGCCAGCAGGGCGGCCAGGCCGGCAGCAATGCCCAGCCCACGCAGCAATTCCCGTTCGGTCAGCCTGCACAGCAAACCCCACAGGGCCAGCAGGGCAACCGCAATCCCTACTACACCAATAACCCGCAGCCGCAGGGCAACGGCAATCCGTTCAATCCGCCCACGCAGCCGCAGCAGAACAACGGCAACCCGTTTGCCAGCCAGTCCGGTCAGAATGGCCAGAATGGCCAGCAGCCCCAGCAGGGCGGTCTGTTCGGTTTCGGCACTCCCGGTACCGGTACGCCGAACGGTCAAGGTCCGACCCAGCCGGGACAGCCCGGTCAGCCCGGCCCCGCCAAGCAGGGCATGTCCAAGACGGCGAGCAACATCCTCATCGCCGTGGTCGCCGCCGTTCTGGCTGCGGCCCTCTGCCTGGGCCTCGGTTACGGCGCCCTCACCAGCGGCCTGATCACCTTGCCGACCAGCAATTCGCTGTCCAACGTCAGCTCGAATAAGTCCGGCTCCGGGTCCGCCACCGCCAAGAGCGGCGAAGCCCCCGACTGGCAGACTGTCGCCAGCGATGTCTCCGGCTCCGTGGTCTCCATCCAGACCGCGTTGAGCAACGGCACCGCCAAGGGCTCCGGTGCCATCATCGACACCGAAGGCCACATCATCACCAACAACCACGTGATCTCCGGTGCCCAGCAGATTCAGGTGACGCTTGCCAACGGCAACATGTATTCCGCCACGCTCGTCGGCACTGACGCCACCACCGATCTTGCGGTCATCAAGCTCGACAACCCGCCGAGCGACCTCAAGGCCGTGGAATTCGCCGATTCCGACAAGCTCGCCGTCGGCGAGAACGTGATGGCCATCGGCAACCCGCTCGGCTACGACGACACCGCCACCACCGGTATCGTCTCCGCCCTGAACCGCCCGGTGACCGTGACCGACGACAACAACAACGAGATCGTCACCAACGCCGTCCAGATCGACGCGGCCATCAACCCCGGCAACTCCGGCGGCCCGACCTTCAACGCGGCCGGCCAGGTGATCGGCATCAACTCCTCGATCGCCTCCACCGCCACCTCCTCCGACTCCGCCGGCTCCATCGGCATCGGCTTCGCCATCCCGTCCAACCTCGTCAAGCGTGTGGCCGACGAAATCATCAAGGACGGCAAGGTCAAGCACGTTGCCCTCGGCGTGGTCATCAAGTCCGACACGGTTGAAGCCGACGGCGTGACCCGCGGCGGCGCGACCATCACCAAGTCCAGCGCCACCGGCAGCGCGGTCGTCTCCGGCGGCCCGGCCGACAAGGCCGGCCTTAAGGAGGGCGACACCATCGTGGCCTTCAACGGCAACGCCGTGAACAACAACTACTCGCTGCTTGGTTACGTTCGTGCCGCGGCTTTGGGAGACAAGGTGACGCTGACCATCGTGCGCGACGGCAAGACCATGAATGTGGACGTGACGCTCGATCAGGAGGAGTCGTCGGTGAACGGTTCGTCCGGCTCCGATTCCAACGGCAACAGCCAGAATAACCAGAACAACCAGAACGGCAATGGCCAGAACGGTTACGGTAATGGCAATGGCAACAGCGATGGCGGCACCGGTGACGGCGGCGGCTTCTCCGACCCGTTCGGCCTGTGGTAAAGCCGACTCGACAACGTCACACGGTGTTGAGCGGTAACCGCTGAACACCGTGTCGGACAAGCAAAGGCCCGTGACAGTGAGCAAACTCCTGCCACGGGCCTTTCGTATGCGCGATTGTGCCCCGCGCCCATGCCGCCAACGCAGTTTCGATATCCGGCATGTCGCGCAACGCTCGTTGATAGGGTAGGCCAAGCACTGAGTTCGGGCGACGTCCTGAACACAGCGCATAATTCAATACAAAACTGAATACATTTCTTTACGCCGTGTATCGGAAGGTTGCGCGGGAGCCGAGCAAAGCGAAGCCCCAGGCAAAGCCGCCGGTGGGTTAACAAGGCGTGACCGTAGCGCCGATTGCGCGGGCCACGCTTGCCGTACCGCAATCGACTCCGTATACGAGCGTAAGGAGCAATGATGAGCAGACTCATCAGATTCTTCACCAAAATTCTCGACATCTGCAAGCTTGTGCCGATGCTTCCGGTCGTCGTCATCGCCGCAATTCCGTTGGCTTTACTGGGCGATTGGCGTCCGTGGGGCAATGCGATGGCGATTCCGGTACTCGGCAATCCGGGTTTCGGCCAGTGGCTGGTTATCGCACTGGTGCTGGTTATTGTGATTGACACTGTGCGCGGCATGATTGACGATTTGCGTCATGGGCAGGTTGGAGTCGATGTGCTGGCCGTGGTCGCGATCCTCTCCACCGTGGCCGTCGCCGAATACTGGGCAAGTTGGGCGGTGACGCTGATGATCACGTCCGGCGAGGCCATTGAGGAATACGCTCAAGCCAAGGCCGAGCGCAGTCTGACCGCGCTGATGGAGGCCGCGCCGCAAACCGCGCACGTCGTCAACCTGCCTGGCGTGGGGCGTGGGTTTGCTGCCGATAAGGGCGATTCGTCCGATGGCTTCCGGCGCGTGGGCTCGGCATCGGCTGCCGCCGCCGCGCACCGCTTTGACACGGTGCCGGTCGAGCAGGTGCAGCTGGGCGACGTACTCATGGTGTTGCCGGGCGAAACTGTGCCGGTTGACGGCGAGCTGCTGTCCGGCACGGCCACGCTCGACCTGAGCAATATCAACGGTGAGCCGGTGCCGCGTGAAGTGTTCGCCGGCGCCCGCGTGATGTCCGGCGCGGTGAACGGCTCGACTGCATTGACCATGCGTGCCACCCAGGTGGCCGCCGATTCGCAGTACCAGCGCATCCTCGAGCTCGTGGCCTCCGCGCAGGAGTCGCGCCCGGCCGTGGTAAAAACCGCCGACCGCTTGGCTGTGCCCTTTACCGTGCTCTCGCTGGTGATTGCCGGCGTCGCATGGGCGGTGTCCGGGGTGCCGACGCGATTCGCCCAGGTGCTGGTGCTGGCCACGCCCTGCCCGCTGCTCATCGCCGCACCGGTGGCATACATCGCCGGAACCGGACGCCTCGCCGCAGCCGGCGTGCTTATCAAAGCGCAGGACGTGCTGGAAAATCTCGGCCGCGTCACGCAGGTGTTCTTCGACAAAACCGGTACGCTCACCGTCAAGCAGCCGCAGGTGGTGCGCGTCGAGATGTTGCCCGGCGCTGCAACCCGTCTCAACGAAGACCATGTGCTGATGATGGCCGGCGCGGTGGAAAGCTACTCGGTGCACATCCTGTCCAAAGGCATTGCCAAGGCCGGCGCGGAGGCGCTGGCCCGACTGCGCCAGCGGTTCGAGGATGGCCAGCGCCTGTGCCCAGAGCCGGAGGCCAGCTGGCCTGGCCATGGCCGGGAGTATCCGGTCGTCAAGAACATCAATGAAGACGCCGGCAAGGGCGTTTCCGGCGAGGTGAACGGACACGCGGTGCGCGTTGGCCGGCTGTCTTTCGCGGCCGCCGGGGAGGATGGATTCTTGGCGGTCGGCGAGGCTGTTCCCAGTCGGTCTGAGGATGACCTGCGCACTCGCTTTGGCCTGCTGCAGCCGGATGAGATGGCGTCCTACGTGTCCGTTGACGGCCGGCTGATCGCGCGCATTGTGCTGCGCGATGTGCCGCGTGCCAACGCCAAGGCAGTGCTCGCCAAACTGCATGAGTTGGGCGTCACCGAGCTCGCCATGCTTACCGGTGACAAGCGGGCTTCCGCCAATATCATTGCCAGCGAAGTCGGCATTGACGAGGTTCACGCCGAACTGTTCCCGGAGGATAAGGTAGCCGCAGTCAGGGCCGCTACAGGAGCCGGCAAAACCGTCACGATGATGGTTGGTGACGGTGTGAATGATGCCCCGGTGCTCGCTGTTGCCGATATCGGCGTGGCCATGACCGATGGCACGTCCACCGCCGCTTCCGAAAGCGCTCAGGTGGTCATTATGAATGACAATATCGCCGCCGTGCCGCGCGCCATCGCCATTGCACGCCGCACCAAGCGCGTGATGCTTCAAGCCGTAATCGCGGGCCTTGTGCTTGCCACCATCGGCATGATTGCCGCCGCGTTCAACCTTATCCCGGTCGTCGTCGGTGCCTTCCTCCAGGAGGCCATCGACGTGGTGAGCATCCTCTGGGCCCTCACTGCCCTAATTGATCGGGATTGATTAAGATAAACCGGAATTGATTGGAGCCGCATCCGGATTATGTGCAATATAACAAGTTGATATCAATATTTTGTGTGTGCTTACCGGATGCGGGCGCCGTAGGTGGCAGTCTATTAGACTAAAGGCTGTTTGCAGCATCATTTAGGGGCATTGAGGCCCTTGCCAGAGGAGTCGATATGTCAGAGGGTGAGGAAGAGCTCAATGTGGGCGCAGTCCGTTTGGAGGAAGTGGCATCGGCGGCTAATGTATCGCTGTCCACTGCGTCCAAGGCCTTGCGTGGAAAGCCTCACGTCAGCGAGAAAACCCGTATTCGAGTGATTGATGCTGCGCAGAGGTTGGGCTATAGCGCTGCAGAAGCTATGGCATCGATGGCAAGGTTAAGCGTCAGGGATTCTCACGGCGTGCAGGATTTTCGCGTTGGCATCATTGGCGTTGATATGAAAGGCGTCTTTTCCCCGACCATTCTTATTGGAGCGGAGAATGCGTTTCAAGCGCGCTCAGCCGCAGCGCTGCTGTTCAATGCGTCAGGCAATGAGGCATTGTTCCACAGTGGTATTGAACGAATGTTGGTGCAAGGAGTGTCGGGACTGTTGATTATCAGCAGGCGTACGGATCCGGTGCCATACTACGTGGATTCTCCGGTACCTGTGGTCTACGCCTATGGCCCGTCCCGTGATCCCGATGATTGTTCCGTGGCACAAGACAATGTGGAATCAGGGTGTTTGGCCGTTCGCCACCTTCTTTCCTGCGGGCGCACTCGTATTGCGATTATTGCTGGCGACTCCGAGTGCTCGGTTGCACATGAACGGATGCGGGGTGCGCTCAAGGCCTTGCATGATGCTGGATTACAGTTGGTTGGCGAAGCGCGGTTCGGTTCATGGGAAGCGGAATGGGGGCGCGCCGCTGCCCGTCTGCTGCTCAATGACGGTGCTGCATTCGACGCAGTGATATGCCAAAACGATGTGTTGGCTCGTGGCTGCATCGAGGAATTGGAACGTAGCGGATGTCGCGTGCCGCAAGACGTAGCGGTTATCGGGCACGACAACAGTCCGGATTATGTGTCGTACGCGCATCCGTTGCTTACTTCTATTGATGACAACAACGAAATGCTGGGGCGTCAAGCTGCCCTATGTCTACTGGATGCGATTGCGGGGCATCCTCACCATGGTGTGGAGCGTGTGCCGGTGAAGCTAATCCAACGCGAGTCAACGTTGCCGTTGGATTGATAACGTCACCGGATAGGCGGCAGCAGCCGGTTCACATCTTGCGTGGCATCATCCAGACCTTTGCGAATATCATTGATGCCGGAATCCTGTACAAGGCCGTGAACGTCGATGTTGCTTTGTTCGCTCAACGCTTGGCCGCGTACGCGCATGCTATGGATAAATCGTCCGACCTTGCGTGCGTAGTCGGGCAGCTTGTCGGGGCCTACCAGCACTAAAGCGATGACAAGAATCACCATGAGTTCCGTGCCCGAAATGCCGAACAACATATTATTCTCCTTCTGCAGTTATTGTTGCAGGGGCTTCCTGTTTGCCGGTGCGCTTGGCTTTGCGCGCCGCGCGAAATGGTAACGCGGCGCGCATTTTATGTAAAAGTTTGAGAAGTTTGGGTTCTTCGCCCGCCGCGCGCATGACTTTCCATAGCTGGATGTGCTCGTATACTGCGCATACGGCTATGGCTGCGAAATAGATTGCGATGATGGGCAAAGCGAGTGCGCATAATGTTCCTGGGTCGCCGGTTGGCGTGGCCACGGCCGCGAAGATAAACGCTATGACCGTTGCGAGACGCCACTGCTTCAACCATGTTCGTGTTTCGACCGCATTCATCATCGTCAATGCCGCCATAACTACGGGTAGCAGGAATGAGAGGCCGAAAGCGACTGTCATGCGCAGAATGAAATCAAAATAGACGTCGGCGCTGAGCAATGTGGCGGTGTTTGCGGGGGCAAAGCCGGTAAGGATCGCCACCGCTTGGGGCAGCAGATACCATGCCAGTCCGGCTCCGGTGAGGAACAGCGGCACTGAGGCTCCGATGAATGTAACCGCGGTCCAGCGCTCTTTGCGCTTCAACCCTGGATTAATGAATGCCCACACTTGGTATGACCACCACGGGCAGGAGGCCGTCAGACCAAGGAAGAACGCAATCTCCAGCTTTACGTTGAATGCGGAGACCACGCCATTGAATGTGATGCTCATCAGTCCCTGTTGCTGCCCGGCCGCCGTCAGGAACGGTTGTTGCAGGATACGAAACACCTGATCGCTGAACATCCATCCCACTATCGACATGATGATGATGCCGGCAATGGCCCGAACAAAGCGTTTGCGAAATTCGACAAGATGATCGGCCAGAGGCATCACCGCATCGGGGTTGCGGGGCTTGCGCGTTTTGGACTTGCGCCCTACACCCCGCTTCCACCGGCGTGTAGGGTGTTGCGCACCCGCGCTGGCCTGCTGCGTGGCCTCGTGTGAGTGATCGATGAGATCGTCGAGGTCAAGATGTGTATCCCGATCGCCGGGATGCATCGCCGGTGCAAGGGGTGCCGGAAGCGCGGGGTTTCCGGGAACCGTGCTCATCGCTGTTCGGCTCCGGTTGCTGTAGTCGGGGCGGCGGTGGCGTTCATCGTGACGGCTTGGGGTACGGCGGGAGCGGGAGCCGGTGCTGCCGCCGGAGCTGGGGCAGGGGCGTCGCTGACTGTATTGACGGTTTGTTGTGTTGCCGGGTCATCGGTCTTGGTCTCGGCACGGAAAATCTTCATCGATTGGCCAATGCTTTTGGCTAGCTCAGGGAGCTTCTTCGCGCCAAACAGCAGCACGATGATAAGTAGAATGATAATGAGCTCGGTGGGGCGAAGATTAGGCATGATAGTATGTCCTTCCAATTTCTGTGTTGTGACAGGGGAAGGGTATACCTCATTAACGCACCAATTTATCAGTATAGCGAGGAATGGTGTGTTGTTCAAGTTGAAGTGCGGTGTTGCGTTTGAGCTGCTTGTGAGAGTTGCTCGGGAACATGTTAATTTGAATGCATTTACTGTGTTATTGGTGAGCATATGTGTTTGGGTTCGTTGGTTTTCGCAAGAGGAAAACAAAAGGAAAATTACGAAAATAGCATGGCTGGAAATGCTGATAAAGACTGATTTTCATTGGTATTGTGCGCTACGAAAACCAGAGAAAAAATGAGTGAGTCGCTTTCTTTGACGCATGGTGAGAATCGTCTGTTTGAGTTATTGTGAACGCGCACAACGAAGACAAGCGGCATGGAGGGCGCGCAAAAACTCGAATAATCGCATATGGTAACTGTTTGCTTTACCGTCATCTCTCCCATACATACATGACGACGGGGACGCACCACAATGATGTGATGGTAAAACGGGCAGTACCAGACGATTCCGAGTATGTGTGTGCCATCCACTGACGCATCTTACCTGCGTCGTCGGGCCATTGAATGGATTAAGTGCATTGAATGGTTGCGAATGCGGCAGAGTGTCTTCGTCCGTCATGCCTCGCAATGAACGCGCGGCAGTCCAACGAAGGAGCAAGATGAGTTCAACGGAAGCAACAAACGGCATCTCTCGCCGTGCTGTGCTCGCAGGCGCGGCCGCCATCGGCGGCACCATCGCCGTGGCGAGTGCATTGGGTACAGGAGTGACAACGGTGCAGGCAGCGCCATCCGTCGCTGGCACGGCAGGTGCAACGGGCGCGAACGGCGCGGGCGGCGTGGCCGTTCCCGCAGCGCAGCGCACCACGAAAAGCGCGAAGACCATTACCGACGCGCCCGCTCTGCCGGGCTGGAAGGTAGCTCCGTTCCCTCTGCGGAACGTCGCCATCACCTCGAACAGCGTGTTCGATCGTGCCAAGGAAGGGATGCTCGACTATGCACGCAACTATCCGGTAGACCGCTGGCTGGTTTGCTTCCGTGCGCAGGCGAACCTGCTGCCTAAGGACAACACGACGCAGCCTTCCGGTGGCTGGGAGAACTTCCCCAGCGGCTCGCTAGACAAGGCTGTTGAACAGCAATGGGGCGATGCCGAATACACGCGTGGCCAGAACAAGAACGGTGCTGATGGTCTGTTGCGCGGCCACTTTGCCGGACATGCATTGCACATGCTCTCCCAAGCGTATGCCGAAACGGGGGAGGAAGCGATTCTCAACAAGATCAACGAGTTCGTCTCCGGCCTGAAGGAATGCCGAGATTCCCTGCGCGAGATGAAGTATAACGGCAAAGCCCGCTACAGCCACCCCGGCTTCCTTGCCGCCTATGGCGAGTGGCAGTTCAAGGCATTGGAGGAATATGCTCCCTATGGCGAGATTTGGGCACCGTGGTACACGGAGCACAAGATTCTTGCCGGTCTGATTGCCGCTTACGAGTTTGCCGGTAATGCCGACGCGCTCGACCTGGCTGAAGGCATCGGACATTGGACCTATGCGCGTCTGAGCAAATGCACCAAAACCCAGCTGCAGAAGATGTGGGACATCTACATCGGTGGTGAATACGGCGGCATGAATGATTCGCTGGTGGATTTGTACAACGTCTCCAAGGACAAGGACCGTAGCGAATTTCTTAAGGCCTCCGCATTTTTCGACACTGACAAGCTCATTGACAACTGTGGTGCTGGTGTCGATATCCTCAACAACTTGCACGCCAACCAGCACATTCCACAGTTCGTCGGTTACGCCAAAGACGCGGCCATGGGCGACGCGGATATCGATGCTGATGCTCGTGCGCGTTATCTCAAGGCCGTTGAGGGGTACTGGGGCATGATTGTGCCCGGCCGTATGTATGCTCACGGTGGTACTGGCGAAGGCGAGATGTGGGGGCCGGCACATACTGTGGCCGGCGATATCGGCAAGCGCAACGCGGAATCCTGCGCGGCATACAACATGCTCAAGGTGGCTCGCTATCTGTTCTTTATCGAACAAAAACCTGCCTACATGGACTATTATGAGCGCACGATTCTCAACCATATTCTCGGAGGTAAGTCCCGTGACCTCGATTCCGGCACGGCCCTCACGCCGGGCAACTGCTACATGTACCCAGTGAATCCGGCTACGCAGAAGGAATATGGTGATGGCAACATCGGCACTTGCTGTGGCGGCACCGCTTTGGAAAGCCACTCGAAGTACCAGGATTCCATCTACTTCCACTCGACGGACAACAAGGAACTGTACGTCAATCTGTTCACAGCTTCCACACTCGACTGGACCGACACCGGCCTGAAGCTCGCACAGGAAACCAACTATCCGGAGGAGGAGACCTCGACGATTTCCATTACGGCCGCGCCGAAGAGCGCCGTCACCTTCCGCATCCGCATCCCCGCGTGGAGCAAAGGTGCGAAGATCGAGGTGAACGGCAAGGCTATAGATGGCGTCACCGCTGGCGAATACGCCACCGTGGCCGGCAGCTGGAAGGTCGGGGACAAGATCGTCGTCACCATCCCGCTGCAGCTGCGCACCGAGTCGACTGATGACCGCAAGGACATCCAGACGCTGTTCTACGGTCCCACGGTGCTCAACGCGCTCAACCCATCCACCAAGTTCATCCAACGCGGCTTCTACGAGCGCAACGGCTTGGATGGCACCATCAAACTGGGCGTACAGAAGAAGGAAGGCACGAAGAACTACTTCATCATTGACGGCGACGAGTTCGAGCCCGCCTACAACGGCGACAACACCCCGTACCACATGTACTTCCAGCGCAAGGACGAGTATGTGGGCTTCGCAGGCAAGCTCACCGATGTGCTGAACCCGAAGCGCCCGGCTGCACAGGACCGTAGCGAGAGCACGCTGATGGATGACATCTGGGCGGGCGCGCCGTTCAAGGACCGTGCCGCCTTCATCAAGAAGGTGCAGGAGGTCACGAAGACCTATCAAGACGAGGGGCTGCTTTCCAGTCGTGATCGTCAGGTGGTTCTGCTTGCCTCCGCTCGCGCCAAGATGAGCTGACGTTTTCCTGCGACCAAACCGTCTCCCGTAGTGCACGACACGGCGGGAGATGAGTGATACAAACCATAACGCCTAACAGAAAGAATATTATGACCATCGAAAGCACTACTTCGGCCGTGAAGGGCGGTGTGGCGAAACGATTCGCCGCACTGTTCGTAGCTGCGGCCACGCTGCTGGCTGGCGGTGTCTTCTCCGTATCGGCCGCGCCGAGTGCACTGGCGGACGACGCTGAAACGAATGTTGCGCTCAATGCAGAAAAAGGCAACGACAATGCACCAGACGTTCAGGTCAGCTATGTCACTGGCTGGAACAGCACTGCTGCCATCAATGACGATAGCTTGGACGGCAACGCCAGCTATGGCGGTTGGGGCACTTGGGGCAACACCAGTGCCAGCGAAACTGCCACTTACACATGGAATCGCGCCGTGACCACGTCCAAGTCTGTGGGCTACTACTGGACGAACGTCAAGACCGGTGATGGTGGCGTGCCGCTGCCCAAGGATGTCTCGATTGAGTATCTCAATGCTGATTCCGGCCAGTACGAGACCGTGCCGAACCTGAAGGTGGACAAGACATTCCCCGCCGACGACGAGCTCGACGCCACCAACCCGGTGTATGGTCCGTATACCTACACCTTCGACCAGGTCACCACCAAGTCCATGAAGCTTGTGGTGAACAAGAAGGCCAATGACAACAAGGGTATTACCGTCACTGAGTGGCAGGTGTTTGGTACCAGCGCTGCACTACCAGTGGATCCGGGCGACCCAGGTGCTTTCTTAGACGTGCAGCAAGTTGCCGTGCGCACCACGCCGGGCGTGGACCCGACCTCGAAGTTGCCTGCAGAAGTGTGGGCGACACCTCAAGATGGTCCCAGCATTAAGGTTCCAGTGACTTGGGAAACCGTTCCGGCCGACGCTTATGCTACAGCTGGTACTACCGCCGAAGTCAAGGGCACTACTGCTGCCGGTACCTATGACAACATCAAAGTTGCGGCCGGTCAGGCGACGGCCACTATTGGTGTCTACGACCAGCTCAACACCGAGGTGACCGACGCGGAGTACGTCTCCACCATCACCGCTCCCGGTGTCAAGCCGGTATTGCAGGATACCGTGGCGCTGACCTACGCTGACGGCTCGGTCGAGTCGGGTCACAAAGTGACTTGGGACAGTATCCCGGCCGCCGAGTATGCTGAAGTCGAACAGGTCGGCTTCGTGGAAGGCTCTATCGAGGGTGTCGGCAATATCAAGGCGGAAGGCACGTTCTTCGTCGTCGCGCCTTCCGACCCGAAAGCCCAGCCGATTGTTGCTATCGATTTCGACTCCGCGGCCCCCGGCTCCGGCTGGTACACCACTGCCCCGAAGTTCACCATCACCGCGCAGCGCGGCGTCTCCACCGTGCCGATAAAGACGATCGAGTACAAGATCGGCAAGGGCGAGTGGACCAGTGGCAAGGGCCCGATCAGCGTGACCGCGCAGGGTTCCGTGACCATTTCCGCCCGTGCCACCGATGAAAACGACAACAGCCGCGAGGTCTCCCAGACCATCAAGGTCGACACCAACGTGCCGGTGGTCACCGCTAAGCAGGAGAGCAAGAACGGCAACGATGTGGTCGTCTCTCTCACCGCTGATGACGGTGCCGCAGGCTCCGGCGTGACCCGTGTGCTGTACTCCACCGGCCCGTCCAGCAACCCGAAGTCCAACGAGAACACGATGTGGGGCACCTACACCGACGAGGACAAGGTGAAGGTGCAGCTCTCCGCTGACCACGACACTTACGTGCACTTCTATGCGCAGGATGCCGCCGGAAATGAGTCCGACTACGCCAACATCAATCTCGGCAAGGGCGAAGCCGTGACCCCGACCCCGACTCCGTCTGTGGATTCCGTTGCCGTCTCCGGTGATGGTGTCAAGGATGGCAAGCTGGCGCTGGTCGCTGGTGATACTGCCCAGTTGTCGGCCGAGGTGAAGGTGACCGGTGATGCGGCCAAGACCGTGGCCTGGAAGTCCTCCGACGCGAAGGTCGCTACTGTGGACAAGGATGGCAAGGTGACCGCCGTTGCCGAAGGTACGGCGACCATCACCGCCACCTCCACGGTTGACGAGAACAAGTCCGCGTCCGTCGAAGTCACGGTAACTAAGCCCGAGGCTCCGGTTCCGCCTGCCACCGATGAGGAGCGCAAGCCTCTTACCGACAAGATCGCCGCTGTTGAGAGTGAGAAGCTCAACCAGAACGACTACACGGCTGATTCGTGGAAGGCATATGCGGATGCACTTGCTGCCGCAAAGCAGGTAGTCAAGGATCCGGCCGCAACCGCACCGCAGGTGACCGCTGCGCTCAACAAACTCACTGCCGCACACGATGGTCTCGCCAAGAAGGATAGCGGCGAAAAGCCTGAACCGCAGAAGCCCGGTCAGCAGAAGCCTGGGCAAAACCAGAAGCCTGACCAGCAGCAGAAGAACGCTACTACCACTGCCCCCACGGGTAGTGCGGTGGCTGCCGTTGCTGCGGCCGTAGTTGTGCTCGGCGCGGCTGGCGCCGGTCTGGTTATCTGGCGCAAGCGCCGTGCCTGACGTGAGGCTATTGCCCCTAGGCTAATAACAACCCAATAATTGAATACAGGTCTTATACCTGAAGTTGATCTGCGTCGCACTGGCTTGAACCCGAATCGATGTTCGGGCTAAGCCTGTGCGGCGCATTTCGTTGCGGCTGTGTTGCTCATAATCCGGTATCGGAGTTATTCATTAGGTCGGTTTGACGTTTATTAGGTCGGTCCTTGGTCGGAGCGGCCCTTGAAACCCCGCCGTTCCAAGGGATGGCTTCAGCACCCTCCGACCTAATGAACGAAGAAATGACCTAATGAATGCAATCGAGGTCGTAAAGAGCCGTTGGAGGTGACGTCTTCAGTGTCATCAAGGGATTCGCCGGTTGTGCAGTATTGTTATTGTTCTGCGGCGGCTCTTTACCGTCGGCCTTCTAGCCAATCGAGGGCGGAAGTGACGCGGATTCCTTGTGAGACATAACTATGTTCAACCCGACTGGTTACGTACTGTTGCTCACACGGTATACCGAGAACATTGCCAATTAAAGTGAGGTGCCGAGCGAATCGGTCATGATAGGTTTGTCCGGATTTGATTTCTATGAGCATACGGTTGTTAGGATCGGTGAAATCCAACAAATCCACCTCGACCTTGCTGGCATCGCGGTAGAAGAATAATTGTGGCTCCTGATTGGCGTTCAAATGCTGTTTCATGGTTTCCGCAATGATGAGGTTTTCAAATATATCGCCGAACTTGGGGTGCGCAACCAGTGCTTCGACCGTCCGAATGCCCAAGAGATGGCACAGCAAGCCAGTGTCATAAAAATAGAGTTTCGGCGTTTTGACCACCTGTTTGCGTGCGTTCGTGTAGAACGGTATGAGATGGAATGCGATGTAACTTGATTCCAGAATCGACATCCATGCCTTTACGGTTCGCGGACTTACACCAAGTTCATTGGCGATGTTGGTGTAGTTTATGAGTGCTCCGGAACTGAGTGCGCAAAGAGTCAAGAATCGGCGGAAGTCAGCCAAATTGCGTACATCAAGATATTCGGAAACATCACGTTCGATATAAGTGTCGATGTAGTTCGAGAAGAACAGATTGAGCGGCATTCTCGTGTCGTAAATGCGTGGATAACCGCCTTGCAGCATAAACGTATCCGGAGTAAGGGCCTGATCCGCCTTGCATGCTTCTTGGAATGAGAACGGCAATAACTTGACCAAACCGACTCGGCCTGCCAGTGATTGTTGAATACGCTTGAGTAGTAGGAAATTTTGAGAACCAGAGAGAACATATTGTCCTTGTTCGCTACGTTCGTCGGAAGCCACTTGAATCATGGAGAACAAATCAGGAGCATATTGAGCTTCATCCACTATGAGCTTGGAAGGACGCTGCCGAATGAATCCCACCGGGTCGTCAATGGCGGCTTTGCGTGTCTCAGGATTTTCCAGATTCACGTAGTCATAATCAGGGAACATGGCTTTTGCCAGCGTGGATTTGCCGCTTTGCCGAGGCCCGGTAATAGAGACCACGGGAAACCATTGCGCAAGTTGTTTGGCCTGTTTCCCGAGCGCGCGTGGAATCATCGATGCCTCTTTCCCATAATCCGACATTACTGATTATCATAATCTTACATTAGAGAAACCCATAATCCTACATTAGGGAAACCCATAATCTGACATTAGCAGTGCTCGTAGGTTTCCCAAACGCACAAACTATGGCCTAATACACAGAATTCCCACCACTCGCCCTCTGTTGCAACGGAAGGCTTTGCGTTAGGCTAGAGCGCGTGACTGAATCTGTGAATACTGAACTCCGCATTGCTGTAATTGGCGCTGGTCCGGCCGGCGTCTACTCATCCGATATCTTCCTGCGCCAGCTCAAGAAGCTGGGCGAAGAACTTGGCCTCGGCACCGAAGCGCGCATCGACCTGTTCGAGAAGCTGCCGGTGCCGTTCGGCCTGGTGCGTTACGGTGTGGCCCCGGACCACCCGTCCATCAAGTTCATCGCCTCCGCGCTTGAGAAGACGCTCGACAACCCGAACATCCACCTCTACTGCGACGTGGAATTCGGCAAGGACGTGACTCTTGACGACCTGTTGGCCCGTTACGACGCCGTGCTGTTCGCCACCGGCGCGGTCAAGGACAAGCCGCTGAACCTGCCCGGTGCCGACCTTGAAGGCGTGTACGGCGCCGCCAAGTTCGTCGAATGGTATGACGGCTACCCCACCGGTGCCCGCGAATGGCCGCTTACGGCCGAGAACGTCGCCGTGATCGGCGGCGGCAACGTGGCCATGGACGTGGCCCGCGAACTCATGCGCAACGCCGACGACCTCAAGGCCAAGACCGACATTCCGGACAACGTGTACGAGGGCATCGGCCAGAACAAGGCCAAGGTGCTCCACCTGTTCATCCGCCGTGGCGTGGCCCAGGCCAAGTTCAGCGTGCAGGAACTGCGCGAGATGGAGAAGCTGCCCGGCGTGCAGCTCATCATCAACGAGGACGACTTCGATCTGGACGACGAGACCATCGAGGTGGCCGGCAAGGACAAGCTCACCCGCCAGATGGTCGAGGAGCTGTTCGCCGTCCGCGAGATGGCCGAAGACATGGAAGATGACGGCGACGTCGACTTCGAAGGCAACCCGGCCGACCGCAAGTACTACGTGCACTTCAACTCCGCCCCCACCGAGATCCTCGGCGAGGACGGCAAGGTCAAGGCCATCCGCGTGGAGCGCACCGAAACCGGTGCCGACGGCAAGATGCACCGCACCGGCGAGTTCACCGACTACCCGGTCGAGGCCGTCTACCACGCCATCGGCTACAAGCCCGCCGAAGCTCCCGGTATCACCTACGACGAGCACGGCGCCCACCTGGCCAACGCCAACGGCGACGGCCGCATCACCACCGAGGCCGACGGCGGCAAAGTGCGCGACCGCCTGTACGCCACCGGTTGGGCCAAGCGCGGCCCGGTGGGCCTGATCGGCTCCACCAAGTCCGATGCGCTCGCCATCGTGACCAACATGCTCGAGGATCTGGCCAAGGCCGCTGAAGGTGGCCGTGTGGCAGCCGACCGCGACCCCGAATCCATCGACCGACTGCTGGCCGAGCGCGGCATTCGCCCGATCGACTTCGCCGGCTGGAAGAAGGTCGACGCTTTCGAGCGCGCCGAGGGTGCCAAGGAAGGCCGCGAGCACAAGAAGGTCATCGAGCCCGACCAGATGCGCGAGCTCGCCCACGCCTGACGGCCCGCCCACGCCCGTCCGGCATTCGTCCGGCATTCGTCCGGCATTCGTCCACCCGGCCGCGCCCCGTGCGGACGCGGCCGGGCTCGGGGCCGGACGGGCCGGGCGAATATGGGACATTTCTCGCGGCGCATATCCAGCAATCATTCAGCATGCGATTTTAGTGTGTGCATTATGGATGCCAAAGTACGGGTGCACGGCCATTTCAACGGCCTGAAGACAACGCTGCTGTTTGCCCTGATGTGGGCCATCATCATGCTGATTTGGTGGGCCACGGGCGGCAGTCGGCAAACCCTGAGCATCTATATCGTCATCGGCCTGATTACCACGTTCGGCACCTACTGGTTCTCCGACAAACTCGCCATCGCCTCCATGGGTGCGCGGGAAGTCAGCGAACAGGAAGCCCCGGAAATCTACCAGATCGTGCGTGAACTGAGCGCCAAGGCCGGCAAGCCGATGCCGCGCATCTACATCGCCCCCACCATGAGCCCGAACGCCTTCGCCACCGGACGCAACGAACGGCACGCGGCTGTCTGCTGCACCCAAGGCATCCTGCAGATTCTCAACGCCCGTGAACTGCGTGGTGTGCTGGGCCACGAACTTATGCACGTGTACAACCACGACATCCTGACTTCCGCCATCGCCTCTGCCATGGCCACTGTCATCTCCTATCTGGGCTATTCGCTGATGTATTTCGGTGGCGGCTCGCGAGACGACCGCGATAGTTCCGGTGGCCTCGGCCTGATCGGCGCATTGCTGAGCGTGATTCTCGCGCCGATTGCCGCGTCTTTGATCCAGATGGCCATCTCCCGCACCCGCGAATACGACGCCGATGAAGACGGCAGCTTGCTCACCGGCGATCCCGAGGCCCTGGCTTCCGCGCTGAACAAGATTTCCTACGGCGCACAGACCGCGCCGATGCGCAAAACCGCCGGCACCCAGTCCGTCTCCGCAATGATGATCGCCAACCCGTTCTCCGCGGTCGGCTTCTCGCGCTTGTTCTCCACACATCCGCCGACCGATGAGCGCATCGCGCGCCTCATGCAGATGGCCAACGAAATGAACGGCACGCCGATCACTCCGCCCACCTACTCCACGCGCGTCGGCAGGTGACGTGCTAGGATAACTACTCGTACCTCGTTTGGCTGAGCATGCTCGTCACGTGAGGTGCAGCAGCCGTAAGGCATGCGGACATAGTTCATCGGTAGAATGAAAGCTTCCCAAGCTTTAGAGGCGGGTTCGACTCCCGTTGTCCGCTCCATTGATTTTCAATGATTTTCATTATTTCCGGGAAAGTGTCGCGCACGATCGCAAAACTACGCGCTATTTGAGCGCTTTGCCCGCGGAACCCAGCTGCCGGCAAGCCTCGACCACGCGGGCGGACATGGAATCCTCAGCCTTACGGCCCCAAGAACGCGGATCGTAGAACTTCTTCTCGCCCACTTCGCCGTCGATCTTCAGCACCTTGTCGTAGTTCTCGAACACGTGGTCGGCGATTGGACGGGTGAAGGCGTACTGGGTATCGGTGTCGATGTTCATCTTGATCACGCCGTAGCTTACAGCTTCGGCGATTTCTTCCGGGCGTGAACCGGAGCCACCGTGGAACACCAGCTCAAACGGCTTGCCATTGGGGAAATAGACCATGCCGGCCGCGCTAGGCAACTCGCCTTCGGCCACCGCGCGCGCCGCGCGCGCCTGAATGTCGCCGAGTAGCGACGGGCGCAGCTTGACCACGCCGGGCTTGTAGGCACCATGCACATTGCCGAATGTGAAAGCGGCCATGTACCGGCCACGTTCGCCCAAACCCAGTCGGCGGGCGACTTCGAGGCCATCTTCCGGAGTGGAATACAGCTTTTCATTGATTTCGGCGGAGTGACCGTCTTCCTCACCGCCGACCGCGCCGATTTCGATTTCGAGCACGGTGTGCGCCTTCTGCGACTTGTCGAGCAGTTCCTCGGCGATGTCCAGATTTTCCTTGAGCGGCACGGTGGAGCCATCCCACATATGCGACTGGAATGTAGGCTCCTGGCCTCGTGCCACCTGATCGGCCTCATGCGCGAGCAGAGGACGCACCCACTCATCCAGATACTGCTTGGCGCAGTGATCGGTGTGCAGAGCGATGGTGATGTTCGGGTATTTCGCAGCCACTTCATGTGCGAAAGCCGCCAGTGCCAGCGAGCCGGTAACGCGATCATTGACCCCCCTGCCGGAGACGTAAGCCGCGCCTCCCACGGAAATCTGGATGATGCCGTCGGACTCGGCGTCTGCGAAGCCCTTCAACGCAGCATTCAGTGTCTGTGAGCTGGTTACGTTGATGGCTGGATAGGCGTAACCGCCTCGGCGGGCGGCATCGAGCATTTCGGCATAGCGTTCCGGTGTTGCGATCGTCATGGCTTCATTATCGCGCGAGGCATGCCCTCTAGGCTCCGTTCTTCAACCTGTGCGCTGTGCGATTGGTCACAGCATCGCCTCGTACGAGTAGAAATTCGTCACCCATTCCGGGTTGTCGCACCTCCAGCCTCGCCCTGCGTGAGACGAAACTTCGCAGGGTAGAGGGTGTACGGTAGTCTGTTTCCGGCGGAATCGTGCGAATGCGGAGGTGCATCATGCCTGGAATTGTTCTTATTGGTGCTCAGTGGGGCGACGAGGGTAAAGGCAAGGCTACCGATTTGATCGGCACCAAGGTCGATTACGTCGCGCGCTTCAACGGCGGCAACAACGCGGGCCATAGCGTGGTGGTCGGCGATGAGTCGTACGCCCTGCACCTGCTGCCTTCCGGTATTATCAACCCGAACCTGACCCCGGTGATCGGCAACGGCGTGGTCGTGGACCCGGAAGTGCTCTTCGAGGAGATTGACGGCCTGGAATCCCGCGGCATCGATTGCTCCCACCTCAAGGTGAGCGAGGCCGCACACATCATCGCGCCCTACCACCGCACACTCGACAAGGTGACCGAACGCTTCCTTGGCAAGCACAAGATCGGCACCACCGGCCGTGGCATCGGCCCGGCCTACGCGGACAAGATCAACCGTGTCGGCATCCGCGTGCATGACCTGTTCAACGCCGACCATCTGCACGACAAGGTGGAGGCCAGCCTACACCAGAAGAACCAGATGCTGGTCAAGCTCTACAACCGTCGTCCGATTGACGTGGACCAGACCACCGAGGAGCTGCTGAAGCTCGGCGAACGCCTCAAGCCGTACGTGGCCAACACCGGCCTGATTCTCAACAAGGCGCTTGACGAAGGCAAGACCGTACTGTTCGAAGGCGCTCAGGCCACCATGCTTGACGTGGACCACGGCACCTACCCGTTCGTCACCTCTTCCAACCCGACCGCCGGCGGCGCCTGCACCGGCACCGGCGTGGGCCCCACCAGGATCACCCGCGTAGTCGGCGTCTCCAAGGCCTACGTCACTCGCGTGGGCGAAGGCCCATTCCCCACCGAACTGCTGGACGAGTCCGGCGAATGGCTGCGTCAGCAGGGCCACGAATTCGGCGTGACCACCGGCCGCCCGCGTCGCTGTGGCTGGTTCGATGCAGTCGTCAACCGGTACGCCTCCCAGGTCAACGGCCTGACCGACATCGTGCTCACCAAGCTCGACGTGCTCGCCGGCCTGAAGGAGATTCCGATCTGCGTGGCTTACGACGTGGACGGCGAACGTCACGACGATATGCCGACTGATCAGGCCGCTTTCGCCGCAGCCAAGCCGATTTACGAGACCATGCCCGGCTGGGATGAAGACATCTCCAACTGCCACTCCTTCGACGAGCTGCCTGCCACCTGCCAGGCCTACGTCAAGCGTTTGGAAGAGCTGAGCGGCTGCCGTATCTCCGCGATCGGCACCGGTCCGCAGCGCGATCATGTCATCCAGATCAATTCGCTGGTCGACTGACCGTCTGCAACGAATTTCCCGGCTTGACTGGTAACGACGCGGCACATGATATCCGCCGGCTGATTCCGCGATTCGACCACTTGAAGTGGAAGATGGCGGCGGCCGGCATAGTCATTGGTCTGGTTTCAGGATTGCTGGTTGTCGTATACCGTCTCGGCATCGAATACGGCACGGATGCGTCCCGTTGGATATATGCGCGGATTCGCGAGACCCCGTGGCTGATTGCGCCGTGGGCGGTTGCCGCGGTGGCGGCCGCGCTGGCGATCGCGTGGATGGTCGGCAAGGAGCCGATGGCTGGTGGCAGCGGCATCCCGCAGACCAACGGCGTGGTGATATGCGGCTTGAAGATGCGTTGGCAGACGATTCTGCCAGTCCGTTTCGTCGGTGGACTGTTGGGCGCGTTGTTTGGTCTGTCGCTCGGCCGTGAGGGGCCGTCCATTCAGATTGGTGCGTCGGGCGCGCAGTGTGTGTCCCACCGTTTGCGCGGCCGCCGCCGTGAGGACATGCAGGAGCATTATCTGGTCACCGCCGGTGCCGCGGCCGGCTTGTCCGCCGCGTTCAGCGCGCCGCTGTCCGGCATGATGTTCGCTTTGGAAGGGGTGCATCGGAGTTTTTCCCCTGCGATTCTGATGGGCGCCACCGCCGCATCGCTGACCGCCGATTTCGTCTCAAAATACTGTTTCGGTCTGCGTCCGGTTTTGGATTTCGGTGATATCGGTCAGCTGTCGTTGGAAGAGTATGTGTGGCTGATTCCGTTGGGATTGGTGGCCGGTTTGGTTGGTTCGCTGATGAACCGCTCGTTGCTTGGCTTCCAGACGCTGTACGGCAAACTGCCGGCATGGAGCCGCCCGATGATTGCGATTGCGATCGCGTTGCCTGTCGGCATCTGGTTGCCCGATGTGCTCGGCGGCGGCTCGAATCTGATTGATACCGCCGAACATGCGCGCGTCGGCTTGGGAATGCTGTGTCTGCTGTTCGTGGCGAAGATGCTGTTCACATCCACGAGTTTCGGCTCAGGCGCGCCTGGCGGTATTTTCATGCCGATTCTTGCGGTCGGTTCGTTGGCCGGCGGCATCTGCGGTGAAGTGTTGCATCGATTCGGTGATCTGCCATCCGACGCAGTGGCGGTGTTTGCGGTGTGCGTGATGACGGGCACGCTCGCCGCGTCCGTGAAAACGCCGATCACGTCGATTCTGTTGGCTGTGGAGATGTCTGGAACGTTGACGCACATGCTGCCGGTCGCGGCCGTCGCTTTCGTCGCGCTGTTGGTGTCCGATTTGCTGCGCACCAAACCGATTTATGGGGAGTTGCTGGAGCGGTACGTGCGCGCGCAAGGCATGCAGATGGCGATCGCAAGCCATGTGGGCAGCGGCATTATGGAACTGCCATTGGAAATGGGAGCGATTGCGGACGGCAAGCGGGTGCGTGACGTGCGTTGGCCGTCTGGGTGCCTGATCATCGGCCTGCGTCGCGGCGAAAGCGAGATCGTGCCGCGCGGCGATACACGGCTGCGTGCCGGCGACTATCTGGTGGTGCTGTTCAGTGGCGAGGAGGAGCGCGAGGTGCGACCTGCGATGCGGCGGCTGTGTGATGCCCGGCTTGACTGAGCCTGGCTGAATTCGGCTGGACTCTGGATGTCCGAATCTGCGGAATCGGACATCCAGGGTGCATACGTTGGCGCTCCGTGTAAACTCATATGCGTTAGGAAGGCGGCAACCGCGGCCCAGCTCGTTGTTGCACGGCCTATGGGCGGAACAACGCTGTCCGCGGAAGGCCAGTACAGGGGGAGCGCAATGGAATCGCAAGAACAATCGCCGGGAGACGTGGTGACTGCGGGTGAGGACTCGCATCCCATCACGCAGGCAATCGACGCTGTTGAGGTGACGCATGCTGGTGCAACCGCGCCCGCCGCTAACACCATGAATCCGCCTACGATTCCCCTGGCACCGATGAAACGTATGCAGGCGCGGTTCAATCCGCTCGCCGACGGACTGATGTATGTTGTGGTGTTCGTCGGTGGATTTGTTGGAGTCGGCTGTCGGCATGCGTTGGATATGCTCCTGCCGTCGGTCAGCGGGGCGCCATTCGTTGTGGGCACGTTTGTGTCGAATATGGTCGCCTGCTTCCTGTTCGCGATGCTGACCGAATTCATGGCGACCGCTTCGTGGCTGCGTCGCCGGGTGCGGCAGGTTGTCAGCCGTGGCGTTGGGCTCGGCTTGCTCGGCGGGCTTTCGACGATGTCCGGCGTGATGCTGGAAACGATGGAAGGTCTGCACGAGCGGCATATCGCCAGTGCGCTTGGCTATCTTGCGGGAAATTTTGCAGGCGGTTTGCTCACTGCCGCCGCCGGCGTGGTTCTGATGCAGGCACTGCTGTCACGGAGTACTCGAAAGCGGGTTCGGGGTGCGTTTTCAGCTGTTTCCGTGTCCGATTCCGCCGAATCGGACACGCAGGGCGTACGCCATGTGAAAGTGGCCGACGTGGCGCGTTCTGCCGCGCAGGCCGCAATGGAAGCCGCGCAGGCGGCGCAGCAGGCCGCGCAGACGGCCCAGCAGATTGCACAGACGGGACAGGTTCCGCGAGTCGAAACGCCAACCGTGCCGCCGACTGCCATCCAGCCTATGCAGACAGGCCACGTTCCGCAGATTCCTCCGCTGGTCGTTCCTCAGCTGACACAGTCATCGCAGCCGTTGTTGCGCGAGCCGGATACTTCAGACTTGGGGCAGCTGCCCGAGCCGATTCAGCAGTCGCAACCAATCCAGCAGCCCCAGCAGCAGTCGCAGCCAATCCAGCAGCCGGCCAACCCGCTTCCACCCAGCTTCGAGCCCAAACCGATCACTGCGGAGATTTCGCTTGTCGCCGACCCGACTACCGGGGAGGTGCGCTGATGATGTGGATGATCTGTCTGTTCGGCGGTCTGGGAGCCATGGCCCGTTACGTGCTCGACGTGTCAATTCAACAAGGCTGGAACCGCGAGAATCGAAGAACGAACCGCAACTTCCCGCTATCCACGCTCGTCATCAACGGCGTCGCCTCGCTATGCGCGGGCATCGCCATGATGTCCTACTATTCGCAATCGGTGGATATGGACACGGTCATGATGTTCGTTGTCGGATTTCTCGGTGGTTTCTCAACATTCTCCACGGCGCTCAACGAAGTGGTTTCATTGATTCGCCAGCGTCGTTTTACGCTGGCTCTGGGCTATGGAATAGCAACCGTCGCGGTGCCTCTCATTTGCGTGGCCGCCGGTTTCGGCATTGCGCTGCTTGCCAATCCGGCGTAATTTTCACGTTACACGGACGGTCGCTGAGTAACGTGAAAGAAATCTGAGCGCCACCGCCATCAAGGCCGCCAGTCCGGATGCAACGCTGGTGATTGCATTCGACCAGACCAAGCCGCTGCTGAAGGCCTTCGCCTCCGCAGGAGTCGACACTAAGAAGCTGTATTTCGTTGCCGGACTGTCGAACAGGTTCGAGAGAATGTAAATGAATGTAATATTTCGTGGTAAGCACGTGAGCATACAACGATAGAACAGTGATAACGGGGAAGGTGCGATCATGGTCGGCATGCGCGATGTGGCGAAGAAGGCCGGGGTGTCTCTGAGCACCGTCTCGCTGGTGGTGAACGGCAACGGGTACGTGTCTGATGACATGCGCGAACGTGTGCGCAAAGCCATGCAAGCCCTCAATTATGTGCCGAACGAGCTTGCCCGCAATCTGTATCATGATTGCACGAATCTGGTCGGCGTCATCGTGCCTACCATCCGCCACCCGTTCTTTGCGACGTTTACCGCACATCTGCAGCATGCACTCGCCGCGCAAGGATTACGCACTATGCTGTGCTCTACCGCAGATGAGGCGGATGGCGAAATCCAGTATGTCGACATGTTGCGTCGGCACATGATGGACGGCATCGTCATGTGTGCGCACACTTCGCATCCCGGCGATTATTGGACGTCGATTCATCGCCCGATCGTCGCGTTCGACCGTGTGCTTGGAGACGGTATTTCGTCAATCGGATCCGACCACGAGCAGGGTGGGCGATTGATTGCGCAGATGCTGATCCGCAATGGTGCCAAACATGTGGTGATGATTGGCGGTCCGCGAGATCAATTCTTCGATTTGGCTGCGCGCGGAGAAGTCGAGGAAGGACCGTTCGATTTGGGAAAGACCACGTTCCCGACGGTGCGCTACTACCTCACGTTGGAACAGGAATTGACCTCCGCAGGCGTGAAATACGAGTATGTTGAAGCTGGCGAAGTGATGGATTTTGCCGGCTATCATCGTGCGGTCAGCAATGCGCTCGACAAGGTGACGACCGACGGCGTCGATGCCGTGGTCAGTTCCGATATTGGTGCATCGTTCTGCGTGCGCGAAGCGTTGGGCCGTGGAATTTCCATTCCTGACGAGCTGCAGATCGTTGCCTACGATGGTACGTATTTGACTGATTTGGCCGGCATGAAGCTGACCGCGGTCGCGCAGGATTTCTCGGCGATCGCACAGTCGGCGGCCGACCATATCGTGCAGGCGATTGCCAATGAGGAAGTGGCCGCGGCTAACGCTTCACGCAAGAACATCCCCAAGCCGTTCGAGCCGAACGTGCTTATTCCCATGACACTGGTGCCAGGCGATACCACGCGTTGATACTGTGCGTCTTCATGCGTGTGCCCGGTGTGGATCGCATCGATTTCAGCGGCGTCCACAACCGGCGAACGCCCGTCGATAGTCGTGCTCATCATTCGACTTGTGCACATGTGTCCGATTCTGCCGAATCGGACGTCTGAGTTCCGAAAAATGTGTTCTGTGTGTCCGATTCTGGAGAATCGGTCATGTGTGATGTGAATTGGGATGTTTGGATGTCCGTTTCTGCAGAATCATCTTTGCTCTGTACTCGTTGATTCGCAAATACGGCGCATGGCTCGTCATACCGGCCATGCTCGGCGGCGCGGCCTTCCTGGCGGACTCGGTGCTGACGCCGGCCGTGTCGATCTCGTCCGCCGTCGAAGGCCTGAAGACGCTGCCGGCGTTGGAGCATCTGTTCACCGAGAACAAGGATCTGACGATGATGATCACCGCGGTGATCATCGTGATCCTGTTCGCCGTGCAGTCGCGCGGCACCGAATCGATCGGCAAGGTCTTCGGCTCGGTGGTGATGGTCTGGTTCGCGTTCCTGGCGATCGTCGGCGTGGTAGCCATCGGCAACGACTGGTCCGTGCTCGCCGCACTCAACCCGTACTACGGCATCAAGTTCCTGTTCAGTCCGAATAACGCCACCGGTCTGGCGCTGATGGGCACCGTGTTCCTTTCGACCACCGGCGCCGAGGCGCTGTACTCGGATATGGGCCACGTGGGCCGCGGCAACATCTACTTCACCTGGCCGTTCATCAAGGTGGCGCTGGTGCTCAACTACTTCGGCCAGGGCGCGTGGATGCTGCGCAACCAGAACAACCCCGAACTGGCCGACGCCGAGGGGATCAACCCGTTCTTCCAGATGATGGATCCGAACGTGCGCTATGTGGCCGTCGTGCTGTCGGTCACCGCCGGCATCATCGCCTCCCAGGCGCTGATTACGGGCGCGTTCACCATGGTCTCCGAGGCCACCGGCCTCAACTGGATGCCGCATCTGCAGGTCTGTTACCCTGCCCGTACCCGCGGCCAGCTGTACATTCCGGTCGTCAACGTGGTGCTGTGCGTGGCCACGCTGGCCGTGCTGCTGCTGTTCCGCGATTCGGAACATATCTCGGCGGCCTACGGCTTGGCACTGACCATCACGATGATCACCACCACGATCCTGCTGGGCATCTACCTGTGGCACCGCAGCAACAAGTTCGGCGCCGTTGTGTTCACCATCGTGTTCCTGGCGATCCAGGTCCTGTTCTTCGCCGCCTCGATGGCCAAGTTCCTGCACGGCGGCTGGTTCACGCTGCTGCTCACGCTGGCGATCCTCATGATCATGTACACGTGGAACGAGGGCACCAAGCTGGAGCGCTCGCAGCGTCGGCACATGATGCCGAAGGACTTCCTCCCCGCGCTGGACAAGCTGCGCGGCGATAGCCGCATCCACCGGTTCGCGGACAACATCGTCTACCTGACCAGCGATCCGGACCTGAAGCGTCTCGATACGGACATCTTCTTCTCGATCTTCGCCGACCACCCCAAGCGCGCCCGCGCATGGTGGGCGGTGGCCGTCGAGACCACCGACGAGCCATTCACCCGTGAGTATTCGGTCGAGAGCTTCGGTACCGACTACCTGTTCCGTGTGCGCATCCGCCTCGGCTTCAAGGTCTCGCAGTCCATCCCGGCCTACCTGCATCAGATCATGCACGATCTGGAGAAGACCGGCGAGCTGCCGAACCAGCAGTCGATCTACCCGAAGCTTGACGCCGATCCCGGCATCGGCACCATCCGCTACGTGGTGATCCACAAGGCGCTGATGCCCGAGTCGAAGGTCTCCGGCCGTGGCGCCCTCTCGCTGCAGATCAAGTACGCGATCCGCCGCGTGGCCGGTTCCCCGGTCAAGTGGTTCGGCCTGGCGCCGTACAACCCGCTGATCGAGGTGCAGCCACTGTTCGTGTCCACGCGCCGCCCGCCGCGCCTGACCCGCGTGGCCAGCCAGGCGCCCAAGCGCGAGGGCTGAGCCGGCAGGCCGAACAGCCGGTGCGAGCCGGGTGGCCTAATGGCATGTCAGGGGCCGCGAACCGTCATCGTACGGTTCGCGGCCTTTGCATATGCGAATGATGCAGAGTGGGCGGTACTGCTTGTGAATGTAGCGGGTGGACGGGTGACGTGGTTGATGCCTTTTGCCGTATGTTCACGGTGGCTATGCGTCGGATGGGACTGTAATTCGACTTCTTGGGATCTTTTTTGCTGCAGTGGTGCGCCAAAAGGTCTCAGCCGTCTCTGCGCCACGCCTTCCGGCAGTCAGTACAAGGTTGTACTACACTGGTGGCTGTCACACGGATGTCCCCGGTCGCCCGCGCCTCCGCGGTACATCGTTGTATGGATACGTGTCACGTATGCAGAGTGCATGCAGATATGTAGAAAGGAATCCCATGCCCCAGCAGGACCATCTGACCGCACGTCTCGTCGTCGATGACGATTTTGAGGTCGCTCCGGTCAACAATCGTCTGTTCGGTTCGTTCGCCGAGCACCTTGGCCGTTGCGTGTACACCGGCATCTACGAGCCCGACCACCCGACCGCCGACGAGCACGGCTTCCGCAAGGACGTCATCGACCTGGTCAAGGAACTCGGCGCCACCACCATCCGCTACCCGGGCGGCAACTTCGTGTCCGGCTACCGCTGGAGGACGGCATCGGCCCCAAGCAGGAACGTCCCCATCGACTCGATCTGGCCTGGCATTCCACCGAAACCAACGAATTCGGCCTGCACGAGATGGCCGAATGGCTTGAGGCCACCGGCGGCAACGAGCTGATGGAGGCCGTCAACCTGGGCACGCGCGGCCTGCAGGAGGCCCTGGACCTGCTGGAGTACGCGAACGTGCCCGGCGGCACCGAGCTGTCGGAACGTCGCCGCGCCAACGGCGCCGACAAGCCGTTCGATATCCGCATGTGGTGCCTGGGCAACGAGATGGACGGCCCGTGGCAGCTCGGCCACAAGTCCGCCGAGGACTACGGCATGCTCGCCGCCTCCGTGGCCGCCGGCATGCGCCAGATCGATCCGGACGTGGAACTGGTGGTGTGCGGCTCCTCCGCCCATGGCATGCCGACCTTCGGCAAGTGGGAGCAGACCGTTCTTGAGAAGACCTACGAGAACGTGAACTTCGTCTCCTGCCACGCCTACTACCAGCCGTTCTTCAAGGAGGACGGCACGCGCGACATGGCCAGCTTCCTGGCCTCCGGCGTGGATATGGACGGCTTCATCAAGGACGTGGCCGCCACCATCGACGCCACCAAGGCCCATCTGAAGAGCGCGCACGACGTGTACATCTCGTTCGATGAATGGAATGTCTGGTACCAGGGTGAGGAGCCGAGCAAGACCCCCGAGGGCATCGGCAACTGGCCGGTGGCCCCGCGTCTGCTGGAGGACATCTACACCGCCGCCGACGCCGTGGTGTTCGGCGATCTGATGATCACGCTGCTCAAGAACGCCGACCGCGTGCGCGCCGCCAGCCTGGCGCAGCTGGTCAATGTCATCGCCCCGATCATGACGGAGCCGGGCGGCCCGGCCTGGCGCCAGACCACGTTCCACCCGTTCTCCGTGACCGCGCGCCTGGCCAAGGGCGGCACCGTGCTGGAGCCGAAGCTGTCCGCCGGCACCGTGGATACGCCGCGCTATGGCGAGGTCGACGGCGTGAACGCCGTGGCCGTGCGCTGCGCCGACGGCTCGCTCGCCGTGTTTGCGGTGAACCGTTCGCTCGAGGCGACCGCCGAGTTCGAGATCAGGCTGCAGGACGGCGCGCAGCCGGCATCCGTCGAGGCGCAGACGCTGCACGACGACGATCTGTTCGCCGCGAATACGCTCTACGACCAGAACCGTGTGACCCCGCACGCCAACGGGTCGGCCATGTACGATGCCGAGTCCGGCGTGGTCCGCGTCTCCCTGCCGCCGGTGAGTTGGACCGCCCTGCACATCAAGTGACGCGATGGGCCGCGCGGTCCGTTCCGGAGAAGGACGGATCGCACGGCCCTTGCTTCCCGGGCCGGGCGGAAGGGACCGGACCGGCCGGGGAAAACGCGTTATGCTGGAATCAGACGGGCGTTCCGCCTGAACCGTGCGGAACATGCCCGATGGTGCGACGAGAGGGGTGCTGTGGCGAAACGGGTGACCATCACCGACGTGGCGCGCGAGACGGGCGTCTCCATCAAAACGGTGTCGAATGTGCTGAACAACACCGGCAGTATGCGCCCGGAGACGCGCCAGCGTGTCCAGGATGCCATCGAACGCCTCGGATACCGCGTTAACGTGTCCGCCCGCGCCATGAAAACCGGCGGCACGAAGCTCATCGGACTGGCCATCACCGATTTCTGCCAGCCGTTCATGCCCTATCTCGCCGACAGCATCGTGGCGGCGGCACGTTCCCGCGGGTACGCGGTGATCACCGATACCTACAACAGCGCCGGCGGCTTGGCGCAGGCGATCCCGGAGACGAAGAAGCTGGCCGCGGACGGCTGGATTTTCTTCATGGGCTCGCCGATCACGGATCGCACGATACTGCACCAGCCGTATCCGTTGGTGATTGTGGGCGATTACGATACGCAGGGACTGGCCGATTGGGTCACGATGCCGAACGTGGAGGCCGTACGCACCGCGGTGGGGGCGCTGCTGGATTCGGGATGCCGTAGGATCGCGTTGATCGGCGGCACCGCGGAGAACGCATGCCCGGATGCCGACCGCGAGTCGCGGCCCGAAACCACCAGCACGATGCGTACCCGCGGCTATGTGTTGGCCCATGAGGAGCGTGGCCTGCAGGTCGATTGGCGGCTGGTCCGTAACGCGGATTGGGTGCAGTCCGGCGGCCGCGATGCGGTGGCGGGGCTGTTGGACGATCCGGATGCGCCGCGTCCGGATGCGGTCATGTGCCTGAACGACGCGCTCGCCATCGGGGTGATTCATGAGCTGCAGCGGCGCGGCGTGCGCGTGCCGCAGGATATGCAGGTCATTGGGTTCGACAACGTGCCGGATGCCGAGTACTGCATGCCCGGATTGACGACGATCGACCCGCATGTGGATGATTACGCGCGACATGCCGTGGATATGCTGATCGCGCGCATCGAGGGGTCGGCGGATCCGTTCCGCACGTATGTGACCTCCTACGATCTGGTGCGTCGTGCCTCGACGTGTTGACGGCCCGGCGTTCGCCTGGACATGGGTCTGTGACGGGCTGCTGTCGCCTCTCCCGTGGCGTATTCCGGGAGAGGCGACATGCGGGCTAGGATCGGAGCAGCACCTCCGTCAGCGCTTGACGGACGGCGCTCGGCATATGCGAATCGGAGCAATCTTCCATGTCCGGCCCGCTGACGTGCTCGAGTGAATCCATCGTGGCCAATGCGTCGATGCCGTTCTCCGCTATGGCGGCATAAGCCTGTTCCTTGGTCAGATATCGCATTTCGGCATGCCGAAGGATGTCGAAGACGTCTTCCATGCGGGGATCGGCGGCCATCGTCGTGTCGCCGATGGTGACACGTATCTCGCTGCGGGTGGATACGTCGGCGACCGTTACCTGCAATGTGAGGGTTTCGGCATCATACCGGCGATCCGAATCGACGGATGCGCCGTCGGCCTGTACGGATATGTCGCTGTCGGTAATGCCTCGGAACAGGAAATCCCATGTTCTCCGGGCCGGCAGAGCGTGAACGTCTCCCTGGGCTGGCGATACCGTGAGTGCGGATGTGGCGCCGTCCTTGCGCCATCGATAGGTGATCGCGGTGGTCGCCGGGGTGATCTGCCGAGAGTAATGTCCCGAATCCTCCATCAGCGTGAAGTCGCCGTCCGCTCCGGGGAAGACGATGATCTCCAGATGCTGCGGGTTGTCGACGGAGTTGATGGAATCCCCCTCGGACAGGGGCTGCATCGGCACGATGCCGCCGGCCTTCGCGAACACGGGAATTCCGTCGAGCGGACGCCAGACGGTCATGCGCCGTCCGTTGGGCGAAGACGCGCTATACCGGCGCCCGGTGAAGAAGTCGAACCAGTCGCCCTGCGGCAGCCATACGTCGGCCTTGCCCCGTCGGGAGGATTTATCCATCGGTTCCGTGATGGGCGCGGCCAGCAGTTCGGTGCCGAACATGTATTCGTTGGGAACGTGGTATGCGGCGTCGATGTCGGGCGATCCCCAATACATGGGCTCCACCAGGGGAAGGCCTGTCCGGGATGCGCGCCAGTTCATGGTGTGGAGGTACGGAATCATGCGATGGCGCAGGCGGAGCGCATCGTCCATGATCGCACGGATCTCCGGGCGGAAGTTCCATGGTTCCTTGCCGGAGAACGGCGAGCAGCTGGAATGCAGGCGGTTGATCGGGCTGAACACGCCCAGCTGGTACCAGCGGGCTTCCAGCTCCTCGTCGCGGTAGCCGAACATGTGGCCGCCGATGTCATGGCTCCACCAGCCGTAACCGATGTTCGACGCGGTGGCCGTGAAATACGGCTGGAATCTCAACGACTCCCAGGTCACGATCGTGTCGCCGGAGAAGCCGACCGGATACCGCTGCGAGCCGGGGCCGGCGAACCGGGAGAGGATCAGCGGCCAGCGGCCGTCGCGCGCGGAATCGCAGTAGTGCATGTGGTTGAGCACCCACAGCGGGTCCAGGCCGGGCTGGCGGGTCACGCCGCCCTGCTGCCAGTCGATCCACCAGAAGTCGATGCCGTCGGCCTCCAGGTCGTGGTGCATGTCGAAGTAGGCCCTGACGAAGCGCGGGTCGGTCAGGTCGAACTCGACCGGCTCGCCGCTGTCCGGGGGAATCCCCATCGTTTTCGCCGCTGAAGGATAGCAGTCCTCGAACGCGCGGATGCCGTCGCGCGGATGCACGTTCAGGGAGACGTGGCAGCCGCGCTCGTGCAGATCCCCCAGAAAACGTTGCGGATCGGGGATCAGCTTGCGGTTCCAGGTGTAGCCGGTCCAGCCGGAGCCGTACTTGGGGTCGACGTCGTCCACCAGATGCCAGTCCATGTCGATCACCGAGGTGGTGAACGGGATGCCCTCGGACTTGAACCGATCCATCAATGCTACATACTCTTCGCTTGTGTAGCGGTGGAAACGACTCCACCAGTTGCCCAAGGCGTATCGGGGGAGTAGCGGCGACCTTCCCGAAAGACGGCAGAAATCGGCCACCGCATCGGCATAACGGTGGCCGTGCCCGAAGAAGTACAGGTCAATCCCGGCGTTCTTCCGGGGCTTGATGTCACCATTGTCGGCGAATAGGCAGGTGTTCGAATCGTCGAGAACCGACCAGCCGTCGCGGGAGACCACGCCATCGTTCAGGGGAATGGCGCCGTCGGCCCAATCGAGCGTGCGGGCCGTGCCTTTCATGTTGCCCTCCTGCGCATCGCCGAAATGCCAGGTATTGGTTTTGGTGTCTTTCACGCCTTTGACCACGATGCTGAGTCCCTCCTTGCTGAAGGGCCGCATGTCGTAGGTCAGACGTAGCGCGGTCGTTTCCACGGTCAGCAGACCGTCGGCGATCGAGGTGGAATATTCCGGGGGTGTGCCGAAATCGCGGTTGACGGCCATGAGCGTCGCATCATCGTTGAACTCGCCGGTGTCTGACCATTCCAGTCGTAGCAGCGAATCGGAGAGGACTCCGATTCTCCAGCAGTTCCCTGAAATGACGCCTTTGCTGTTCGTGAAAGGTTGGGTATTCATACGGATACACTCCTGTGTTTTCAGTGATTCTGTGCTAATAACATAGCATTTTTCAAAGAGAGTTTGCAACCGTGTGCAAAATATGCTGTTTTCAAGACAAGAAGATTTTGGTCTTCGTTGCAATATGACGCTGCACATGGATTCAAGAATGAATCTTCTGCAGATATCGATCTCGGAGAGGAGATGCAGACAATGACCACTGTCGGAAAAGTGGTGCGCAGAGGGTGGGCGCTCTTCGCACTACCTACAGTGTTGTGTTTCGCGGTGTTCTTCGTCGTGCCGCTTGCCATGGGTATCTACCTGAGCTTTACCTCGTTCAGGACGGTGACCGATGCCAAGTGGGTGGGGCTGAAGAATTATGTGGATGCGCTTTCGGATCCCGAATTCGGAGCCGCGCTGTGGCGGTCGGTGCTGTTCACCATCGTGACGACCATCATCGTCAATGTCGTCTCGTTCCTGCTGGCCTATATGTTCACCAAGGCGATGCGCGGGGCGAATCTGTTCCGCTCGGTGTTCTTCATGCCGAACCTCATCGGCGGCATCGTGCTGGGCTATATCTGGCAGCTGCTGTTGAACGGCGTCCTCGCGCTGTGGGACCGTTCCCTGACCACGTCGGCGGTCTATGGCTTCTGGGGCATGGTCATTCTGATGTGCTGGCAGCAGATTGGCTATATGATGGTCATCTACGTTGCAGGCTTCCAAAGCCTGCCGACTGATCTGATCGAGGCCGCGCAGGTCGATGGCGCATCGAACGGTCAGATTATGCGCAGGATCATCATCCCGCTGATGATGCCGTCGGTGACGGTGTGCAGCTTCCTGACGGTGGCCAACGGATTCAAGATGTTCGACCAGAACCTGGCCCTGACCAACGGCGCGCCGTCAAACGCATCCGAAATGCTCGCGTTCAACATCTACCGCACCATGTACGGCCGCACCGGATTCGAGGGCGTCGCGCAGGCGAAGGCCGTCATCTTCTTCATCATCGTGGCTGTGGTCGCATTCATCCAGAACCGCATTACGACCAGCAAGGAGGTCGAGGCATGACCGACAAACTCAGGCACGGGCCGCTGTGGACGACCATTTTCGCCATCATCTCGCTGATATGGATCTATCCGATCGCGCTGGTCTTCATCAACTCCTTCAAAAAGCGCGTCTACATCTCCAAGGACGTGTTCAGCCTGCCGACCGGCGACACATTCGTCGGGTTGGAGAATTACGAGCGCGGCATAGAAAAGACGGATATCCTTCCGAGCTTCGGATGGACGATCATACTTACGCTTGGGTCCGTGGCGCTGATCCTGCTGTGCTGCTCCATGTGCGCATGGTGGATCGTCAGGGTCAACAACTGGGTCGCCAAGCTTATCTATCTCGCGTTTATCGCAAGCGTGGTGGTGCCCTTCCAGATGGTCATGTTCCCCCTCAGCAAGCTCACCGACACATTGGACCTCAACACGCCGTGGGGCATGTGGCTGGTGTATCTGGGATTCGGCGCGGGATTGCCGGTGTTCATCTTCACCGGCGTGATTAAGTCGATTCCCTCGGAGATCGAGGAGGCGGCCATGATCGATGGCGCCGGCTCCATCCGCACGTTCTTCACCATCGTCCTGCCGATGATGCGTCCGGCTCTTATCTCCGTGGCGATCCTGGAGACGATGTGGGTGTGGAACGACTTCCTGATGGCCTATCTGTGCCTGGATCTTCAACGGTTCAAGACGCTGTCCATCGCCATCCAGTACCTGAAGGGCGGATACGGATCCGTGGACATGGGCGCGATGATGGGCGCTCTGGTACTGGCGCTGCTGCCCATCCTGGTGTTCTACCTGTGCGGACAGAAGTACATCATCAAGGGCGTCACCGCTGGGGCGGTCAAGGGCTGAGCCCCAATCATTTCAAGAACCAATCGGTTCATCAAGGAAAGGAAAGAACCATGAAAACCAAGAAAATGATGGCGATCGTCGCCGCGGCCGTCATGGCGATGGGCGCGATGGCGGGGTGCGGATCCTCGTCGGCGGCCGATCCGGACAAAGGCAAGGTCTACTTCGTGAACAACAAGAAGGAGATCGTCGACCAGTTGGAGGATCTCGCCGATCAGTACACCAAGGAGACGGGCGTGCAGGTCAAGGTGCTCACGGCCGCCGACGGCTACGACAATACGCTGGCCTCCGAGTTGGCCAAGACCGAAGCCCCGACGATGTGGAGCATCACCGGCTACCCCAATTTCATCAAGTGGAAGGACTACATGGAGCCGGTCCAGGACTCCGCCGCCTTCAAGCTGCTGACCGACGAGGGCAAGGCCAACTCGTATCAAGTCGACGGCAACCACTACACGTTGCCGTACGCCGCGGAATGGTACGGCATCATCTATAACAAGAAGATCGTCAACGACTACGCCTCGAAGGACTATGCGGTCATCGACTCCGCCGACGATATCAAGGACTGGGATACGTTCAAGGCCGTGGTGGAGGACATGCAGGCCCATAAGGACGATCTCGGCATCGAAGGCGCCATGGCGACCCCCGGACTCGAATCTTCGGACCTGTACCGGTTCGCATCCCATATGACGCGTATTCCGCTGTTCTACGAATATAAGGACAACAACACCACGTTCATGCCTGAGATCAAGGGCACGTACGTGGACAACTACAAGGCCCTGTTCGACTTGGAGATGAACAACTGTCCGACCTCGCGCACGCTGTTGACCTCCAAGACGTATGAGGATGTGACCGCGGAGTTCTCGCTGGGAGAGGTGGCCTTCTACCCGAACGGCGTATGGGCCTACACGCAGGTCAAGGACAACGAGGTCGCCGATAAGGATCTGGGCATGCTGCCGTATTTCATGGGTATCCCCGGCGAGGAGAAGTACGGCCCCGCTGGCATCTACGACGCGTCCTGGGCCGTGAACAAGAACGCCAGCGAGAAGGACAAGCAGGCGACCTTCGACTTCATCGAGTGGCTGTTCAGTAGCGACGAAGGCAAGAAGGTCATGTCTCAGGATATGGGCTTCGCCGTGCCGAGCACCGCGTACGGAGATGAGGATCAGCCCGACAACCCGCTGACCGCCGCCGCCCGTAAGTACGAGACGAATGGCGTTCCGATGGTGAGGAGCTTCTCCACGCTTGACGCCTGGGGTGGAGACGTGCAGGACGCTCTTGTGGAGTACGCCAACCAAACCGGGAAGTGGGACGCCGTCGCCGACGCATACACCAATGGCTGGGCCAAGGAGTGGAAGACCTTCGAGGACACCAACGGTGTGCTGCCGGAGGCCACCACGTTGAATGGCGACGAGCAGTAAATCGTTCCTCCTCCCCATCCCCGAAGCGGGGCCGTATCCTCTCTACGGCCCCGCTTCCCCTATTCGGCGCCTATTCGTCGACGTCCCGCGGAGTCGCGGTGGTGGATCGGATGATCAGCTCGGCCGGATAGGTTCGGTACGGTTCGGAAATCGTCTTATGATTGATAAGATCGAGCAGTTTTTCCGCGACGTCGTGCCCCATCAATCGCGGCTGCTGGCGTATGGTGGTCAGTCCCAATTCCTGCGAGTAGGTTCCGTCATCGAAACCGGTGATCGAGATGTCGCCGGGAATCTTCAACCCGAATTCCCGTAAACGGCACATCAATGGTATGGCGATGCCGTCCTCTTGGCAGCAGATCGCGGTGGGCATGGGCTGCATATTGATCAATGTGTTGAAGGTCGACTGCAACGAATCGTCTCCGTCCGGAATAACCAGAACGTCGTCTTTGATATGGGCCTGCGCGCAGGCCTCCTTGAATCCCCTGATGCGCTGAGCCGCACTGAATGTCAGCAACGATTGCGGGTCCCTGCACACGTATGTGATGCGGCGATGCCTCAGGGACACCAGATGCCGGACGATAAGCCGCAGTCCATGCGCATCGTCGATGGCCGCCCATACCGACATGTTTTCGTTGGAGACGGTGTTGATGCCCGCAATGGGCACATTCATCGTTTTCAGGCGCGCGACCTCTCTGGAATCCACGTTGAACGAGGGGACTATCACTGCGTCCGCATTGCGTCGCGCCGGCAGAACGTCAAAGAAATCCGCCCTGCTTTTTACATTGTTGATGGGGTAGATGGAGATATCATAGCCGGCGGGATGAAAGACCATGTCGAGCCCTTCGAAGATGTTGCCTCCGAACCATGTCGTGACCGGGGTGCTCAGCAGTAGCGCGATACGGAAGCTCTGCCCGGACTTGAGCGCCATCGATGATCTGGAAACGGAGAAATTGAGCTCGGAGGCGGCTTGCAACACTCTGTTTCGAGTTTTTTCGGAGACAAGCTCCGGCCGTGTGAAGGCGCGCGAAACCGTGGACGCGGAGACATTCGCACGAATCGCGACGTCGTGAACAGAAGGTGTGGAGGTCATAATGCTCAATAGAAAGTTGTGCCCGATGTCTTGCGCAAATGTGGTCGGCCCGTCGTCGGGCGCGGTCTC
>OGCQ01000931.1_pt1 | contig 41629 bp, 31 predicted proteins | sample 1570161 | NCBI WGS metagenome assembly OGCQ01 (sample SAMEA4384402, study PRJEB24528) | human gut metagenome | reverse complement strand
TGAGTATAACGCAGAAAATGAAGAAATTATCCCGTTTTGAGGCGTGCAGTTCCTTATAAAATGAGGGTATGTCTTATTTAAGTATCAGCTCTTTTGCGCTAATATTTATATAGCCAGCACGTTTGCAAGATTGTACATGCTTTCATTAACCGTCTTTTCCAGCTTAAGCGCGTCATGTATTTCCATATCGAAAATCTGGTCGTCCTTAATACCTACTACCCGGCCGCCCACGCCTTTAACCAACAGATTAACGGCATAAAATCCAAACATGCTTGCCAGCTGAGTATCCCGCGCGCTGGGCGAACCTCCGCGCTGAATATGCCCCAGGACAGTCGCCCGCGCCTGCATGCCGGTACGCGCTTCTATAACCCGGCTTAATTCATTGCCATCCCCCGCGCCCTCAGCCAGCAGAATAATGCTGGCCATCTTGCCTTTTTCCTTTCCTCTAAGCAGCATAGCGCATACATGCTCTATATCCCATTCCTTTTCAGGAATAAGAATACATTCAGCCCCGCCGTTCAGGCCCGAATAGAGCGCCAAATCACCGCATTTATTTCCCATTACCTCCACTACGCTTACTCTGTCATGGCTGGTCATGGTATCTCTTATCTTCCTTATAGCGTCCAAAACCGTATTAAGCGCAGTATCAAAACCCAGCGTATAATCAGTATAAGCCAAATCGTTGTCTATAGTTCCCGGAATACCTATAGCTGGTATGCCGTAATCCGTCAGCACCTGAGCGCCGGCAAAGGAGCCGTCTCCGCCTATTACTACCAAACCGTCAATCTTATTTTCCTTAAGATGCTCAAGAGCTATCGCCTGCCCCTCCTTGGTCTTAAATTCAAGGCAGCGCGCTGTTTTTAAAATGGTACCGCCGCGATTAATTATATCGCCTACGCCGCGCAAATCCATTTCATGCATTTTATTTTCCAGTAAACCCCAATATCCGCGCTCTATACCCGACACAGTCAAGCCGTGATATATCGCCGTACGCACAACCGCGCGTATGCAAGCATTCATGCCGGGCGCGTCCCCGCCGCTTGTAAGCACGCCTATTCTCTTTACTTCCATATACATCCTCGCCTTTCAGGTGGAAATTATCTATACAGCCCAAATCCGCTCTACAATAACAAGCTTAGATTATAGTATAACAGAAACCGGACGTTATGACTACTGAAAATCGCCTGAAAAAACACAAATTATTTTATCCGTACATGCTGGCTTCCAAAAAGCCGCCTCAAGCCCTCAAGCGCCTGTTCTCCGCTCGATAGTCCTTTATCCAGCTCCTTTTGGCCGCGCTCCCGCTCATAATATAATATGACCCTGTTTTCCCCCGCATATTCTGCCATAAAATCGTCCAATTCATTTAAAGCGGCGCGATTCTCGTCCGTCACCCTTATCCATATGCGCCGTCCCTCTCCATCAGGCTGCACCTCATACGCAGCGTCCAGAATTATCTTAGGCTGCTCGTCCTCCCTCATGGAAAGCCTTCCTTTTAAGCGCACCACCTTTTCAGGAATCAGCCTTTCCCTGAAGCGAGTATATATATTAGGGAAAACCAGACATTCCAGAGCGCCGTAATTATCCTCTGCCGTAACAAAGGCCATTAAATTGTTATTCTTGGTTATTTTAGTCCGTACTGCCGAAACAACGCCCAAATACTCAACCTCTTTGCCGTCAAATATACCGTTATTCTTATATTCCTCTTGGTCCATAAGCATAGCGGTAGTCAAATTGGCACGCTTAAGCGCATTTTTATATTTTTCCAAAGGATGCCCCGAAACATATATGCCCAGCATTTCCTTTTCCAGAGAAAGCAGATAGGACTGCTCATATTCAGGCAGCCTCGGGATATCCGCCTCCTGCTCCGTATCCATTTCCGCTTCCAGTTCTTCTGTAAAAAAGGAGAGCTGCCCCTCAATTATCCTCTTTGCACCCGACTGCACCTGGTCTATTATACCCTCGTAGCTTGAAAGCAGGCTGCGTCTGGTAAAGCCCGAGCTGTCAAATGCTCCTGCCTTAATAAGTGATTCAACTACGCGCTTATTTATTTCCCCGCCTGAGCTCATACAGCGCCGGGCAAAATCATATATTCCTCTAAAAGGCCCGTTTTTCTCCCGTTCCTTAACTATGGCCTCTATCGCGTTGACCCCTACGTTTTTAACCGCGGCCATACCGAACCTTACGGCGCCCTTAGATGTAACGGTAAAATACGGTCCGCTCTCGTTTATATCAGGCGGCAGCACGCTTATAAGATTATCGCGGCAGTATTGAATATATTGCGCCGCCCGGGCGCCGTCCCCTAAAAAGCTGTTAAGCATGGCGGCCATAAACTCGGACGGATAATAATATTTTAAATAAGCGGTTTCATAGGCTACCACCGCATAAGCCGCCGCGTGCGATTTATTAAAGGCATACTGAGCGAAAGTGCGTATCTGCTCAAATAATTCCTCCGCTATTTTTTCCGAAATGCCGTTGCGCACCGCGCCGGGCACAACTATCTGCCCGTTTTCCTCCAGCCCGTGTATGAATATCTCATGCTCCCGTTCCATAACGGCTTTATCCTTTTTGGACATAGCGCGCCGCATAACGTCGCTGCGCCCTAAAGAATAGCCTGCCACATCTCTTACTATCTGCATAACCTGCTCCTGATACACTATGCAGCCATAGGTGACATCCAGCACCGGCTCTAGAAGCGGATGCAGATATTCCACGCTTTTTGGCTCCTTTTTCCCCTTTACATATCGGGGTATGCTCTCCATCGGGCCGGGCCGGTAAAGCGCTATGCCCGCAATAATATCCTCAAACGTAGACGGCTCCAGCTCGCGCATAAAATTGCGCATACCCGTGCTTTCAAGCTGAAAAACGCCGTCGGTATCCCCTTTGGAAAGCATCGCGTAGACCTTCGGATCGTCAAAGCTGATATTATATATATCAGGCGTCTGACCAGTACGTTTTTTAACCATATCCAAAGTATCCTTAATAACCGCTAAAGTCCGCAGCCCCAAAAAGTCCATTTTCAAAAGACCAAGCTGCTCCAGCGTTTTCATGGTAAACTGCGTTACAGGCACGTTGTCGTTAAGCGCTAACGGGACATAGCTGTCTACCGGCTCCTTGGATATAACTACGCCCGCTGCGTGAGTTGAGCTATGCCTGGGCAGTCCCTCCAATTTAAGCGAATATTCGATAAGCTTAGCCACCTGCTCCGAGGCCAGCTCCTTTTTTAGGTCGGGACTGCGCTCCAGCGCGTCCGAAAGGGTTATATTCAATTCATGCGGAATTAATTTAGCTATCCTGTCGCATTCGGCGTACGGAATATTCATGGCGCGCCCCACATCCCGCACCACCGCCCGGGCTCCCATAGTTCCAAAGGTTATTATCTGCGCCACATTTTCCGCGCCGTACTTCTGAGTAACATATTCAATAACCCTGCCCCGGCCGTCAGGCGGAAAATCTACGTCAAAATCGGGCATGCTGACCCGTTCGGGATTAAGAAAACGCTCAAAAAGCAGATTATATTTTATAGGATCTACTGTGGTTATGTCCATCGCATAGGCCACTATGCTGCCTGCTCCGCTGCCTCTGCCCGGGCCCACCATAATATCATGCGTCTTGGCAAAATGGATATAATCCCATACTATGAGGTAATAATCCACATACCCCATTTTTTCTATCATGTTCATCTCATATTCATAGCGTTCAAGCACCGTCTGCGAAGGCTGTCCGTATTTCTTATAAAGCCCTTCCCTGCTTATATCTCTCATAAATTGAACGGCCGTACGCGAATCGGGCGTTTTATAATATGGCAGCTTTAATTCGCCGAAAACATAATCGAAATTGCAGCGTTCAGCTATTTTAGCAGTATTGTCAAAGGCCTGAGGCAAATCGGGAAAAAGCTGTCTCATCTCCTCTTCGCTTTTAAGGTAAAAGCCGTCCCCCTGAAAACGCATACGATTTGGATCGTCTACTGTTTTGCCCGTCTGGATGCATAACAATACATCATGCGCAGAAGCGTCCTCCCGGCGTGTATAATGAGAGTCGTTCGTGCATACCAGCCCCAGGGAAAGCTCCTCAGCCAGCTTTATAAGCTGCGGATTAACCTGGCGCTCCTCGCGCAAGCCATGGTCTTGTATCTCTATAAAGAAATTATCCGGTCCCAGAATATTTTTTAAGCGCGCAGCCAGAGCTTTGGCCTCGTCCACCATCCCGTTAAGAAGAAGCTGAGGAATATCCCCTCCTATACATGCCGAAAGCCCGATAAGCCCCTCTGAATACTGTTCCAGCAATTCATAGTCTATCCGCGGTTTATAATAAAAGCCCTCTGTAAAGCCCAAGGAAACCAGCTTTATAAGGTTATAATATCCCTTCTCATTTTCAGCCAGCAGCACAAAATGCGCATATTCCTTATCAGCCCTGCCCTCTTTTTCCTTATGCCCGCGCGGCGCCATATATACTTCGCAGCCAATAATAGGCTTTATGCCATGCTTTTTAGCCGCCTTATAAAAATCCACCGCGCCGTACATAGCGCCGTGATCCGTTATGGCAAGGCTGTCAAAGCCCAATTCCTTAGCCCTTAAAACCAGCTCCTCTATGCGCGAAGCGCCGTCCAACAGGCTATACTCAGTATGCACATGCAAATGCGTAAAGCCGGCCATATACTGCCTCCTCTTTAATATGGGTCTTAATCAATTCTCATTTCCTCCGCTATTTCATGAAGCCTTCTAAGCCTGTTATTCAGCGCCGAGCGGCTTATTCCCAATTCTAAGGCTAATTCCGCCAGCGACGCTTCCGGCCTTTCGGCGCGCATTTGAGCCGCCTCCATAAGCGCAGGGGAAACTCTTTTCCCCTCGGAAAGAATCAATTCTATATCTTCCAGCGTGCGCAGAGAAGCGGTAATGCTCTTATCCATATTAGCGCTCTCACAGTTATTCTGGCGATTTATACGATTGCGCACCTCGCGCACCACTCGAACGTTTTCCACTTCCAGCATTATCGCGGGAGCATTCATAAGCCCCAGAAGCTTAGAAATGCTTCCTGCCTCCTTAATATAAAACACCCGTTTATCGCCCCGAATATTTTCACCAAACGGAATATTAAGCCTGTCCAGCAGCAGACTAATATAATTTCCGCTCATATCACCCGAAGCGGAAAATTCCATCAAATACTGCTTATTGGGATCAGCCAGCATCCCGCAGCTTAAAAACGTTCCGCGCAGCGCCGCGCGCAGGCAGCATTCCCTCTCGGGCAGGACTGCGTCCGCAAATACTCCCTCATAGCCGAATTTTTCAAACGCGGCCCGAGTATTCCTGCCATCCAGCTCAACTGAATACAGCGTCATCCGGCGAGGCTGACTTTTTTTCAGCATAAGCATGCGCGGCTCTGCGCCTATCAATTCCCGTATAAGGCTGAGCACCCGGCCAGCCAGCGGCTCCAATTCTGTAGTAAATGTAATGCCCGGAAGTCCGCCGCCCAGTATAAATTCTCCCCCGGTACGCAAAAGCGCCTCCAACTCGCTTAACCCGCAGCAATCCTTGGCGCTGACATGCAGAAGATTCAATTTCAAATCTTTTGTATAAGACATGATATCACTCTATAGGCTTATATTTTACGCCCAGCTTTTCATTTTCCAAATCCCTGTGTTCGGTAAATACGTTTACGCCCTTTTCCCTGAACCGCGCGGCCAGCCATTCAACAGTAGCCACCGAACGATGCATACCGCCCGTACAGCCTATAGCGATTATAAGATCCCGTTTGGAGGAATGGGGATAAAGAGGCAAAACAAAGCTTATAAAATCATAAAGCTTATTATATAGTTCAAGCGTTTCAGGCGCCTTTAAAATATACTCCTGCACGTCCTTGTTCAGGCCGGAAAAATTCCGCAATGCCGGCTCGTTATAAGGATTAGGCAAAAAGCGCACATCAAAAACCATATCGGTATCTGATGGGATTCCACGCTTAAAGCCAAAGGAAATAATAGTTAAGCGAACCTTTTGCGTATCCTCCTCTGAGAAATAACGCCTGAGCATCTGGCCAAGCTGTTTGGGATGCAGCTTCGTAGTATCTATATTATGCGTAGCGCGCTCCTTCAAATCGCTTAAAAGCTCCGCCTCCCGCCTTATGCCCTCAAGCAGACGGCCGCCCACGGCCAGCGGATGCGCCCGGCGCGTAAGATTGTAGCGGTTCACCAGCTCCTCTTCGTCCGCATACAGAAAAATAACTTCAAATACATAGCCATGCTCGTCCATATAATTCAGCGCCTCGAGCAGCCCTGAAAAAAACTCGCGCCCCCTGATATCTATAACGACGGCTACCTTATCCAAGGCGCCGTTGCCCTGAAAAAAGAGATCCGCAAATTTACCCAACAGTACGGGGGGAAGATTATCCACGCAAAAAAAGCCCATATCCTCCATGTATTTAAGCGCGTTGGTCTTTCCTGAGCCCGAGAGCCCGGTAATAATTACGAATCTCATTTATTTTCACCTCTTATGTTAAATTATTCGCCTATTATACGCACCTCCGGGCTAAGCATTATGCCCGTCCGCTCATAGACAATCATCTGTGTTTTCTCCACCAGTTCCAGCATCTGTTCGGCCGTAGCCCGCCCCAAATTAATAAAAAATCCGGCATGCTTTTCAGAAATACATGCGTCTCCTACTCTCATTCCCTTCAGCCCGGCCTGATCTATAAGCGCCGCGGCATACGCGCCCTTTGGCCTCTTAAACATGCTGCCCGCGCTGGGATATTCTAATGGCTGACGCTCTTTGCGGCGCCGCGTATAATCCCGTATCATTTGATTTATTTCTTCCCTGCTTCCATCAGTCAATTCAAGGCTTGCCTCAACTATAACCACATCCCGCCCTGAAAGGGCGCAATGCCTGTAGCTGAAATCCAATTCATTCGCATTTAGGCGTGAAAGCTTAAAACTCTCGTCTATAAAGCATACTTCTTTAACCAGATTTCCTATTTCGCCGTTATACGCCCCGGCGTTCATATATATTCCCCCGCCCAGGCAGCCAGGTATACCGCTGGCAAATTCAAAGCCGGCAAGAGAATGCTCGGCTAAAAATTTAGCCAAAGCGCTCATGGTCACTCCCGCCTGCGCACGAACTAAATTTCCTTCCGCTTTTATACTGCTCATAGCGGAATTTACCCTTATAACCAGACCGCGCACTCCTTTATCCTTAACCAGCACGTTTGAACCGTTTCCCAGCACCATAAAGGGCACGCCCGTCCCCTTGGCCGCATTAAGCAGCGCAACTATTTCTTCCGCGCTTTCAGCTTCTGCTACAATATCCGCCGGTCCGCCTATCCTGAAGGTAGTCAGACGGCTCATATCCGCGTCAATTAAAAGCCTTTTATCGGGCAGCAGCCCCTTAAATATATGTATAATATCCCTACCCGACATAAATTTCTCCTAAATTGATATAGCCCGTCTGAATACAGAAGAAAGCCATATATTATTTTACAACATTTCAGCGTTTTAAACAAGCGCTTATAGGCTATTTTGATAGATTGCTGAAAAAAAGCCTTACCTCCTGTTGATTGGCGCCTGTTTTTAAATATTCTACCATCAGCTTGTTTTCATTAACTATCTGCTCCTGTGAAGCAAATACTGCCGGCACTAAAAGCCTTTGCTTTTTTATCTCCTCAAAAAGCTTATTAACCAATTCTTCCTGATAAATAATATCCGAAGCGGCTACTGCAGCAGGAAAAAGCCCTATAAGATTAAGAGAATGCTGCGTGTCCGTCTGACAAAGCAGTCTTAAGACATTATACATAACGTCCAGCTTTTTCTCATCCTCCGTCTTTAATATGCCTATGCACGCCACCAAATCAGTATAGCCTCCAACAGGCAGCATTACCGTAGGCCGCATTTTCCCATTGCCCGAAGCGGACGAGAGCCTGTAAATATCCCTTTGGGTGCCCAGCATGGCGCAGATGCTTTTTGAATAATTATAGCTGTCCCAAATATTCTCCGTAGTGTCCTCGTCATTAAAACGCAAAGCATACTCTCCGCCAATGCTGGACGGCTCAAGCAGACGAGCCAGGCTGGCTCCCGGAACGCTTTTAGCGGTATTAGATATCCCAAGAGCATATATATCCCGCGTAGTTTTTCCATATTTCGCCGGGCCGCCCAGCTTGCTTAAAAACTGCGGCAGGCTGGAAATATCATTCCCCATACCGTGCTTGGCGGCCAGCTCGCTGTCCGCAAAGACCGCATATCCGCCAAAGGCCCAGGGCAAGGCATAATTTGAGCAAGCCGCTATTAATTCGGGCATAAGCCCCGTATAGTATTCCTCGGGTATTTGCATAAGCAGCTCCTCCGGATTATCTATCAGGCCCCGCCCGAAGCTTATCATATCAGGCATTATGCTTTCATTGCCTGAAGCGAGCAGGGTCTTTGCTCTTTCAGGAGTCATGGAGCGTACAACAAAATACACGCCGTTATATTGTTTTTCCAATGAAGCCAGCAATTTATTAAGCCATGCTGTGCGCGAGCCCGTGCCGCCTTCAAAGGTATCCACCTGCCAGATGGTAACAACGCCGGTATACATGCTTTCCCGACGCTTCTGCACCTCCTCGGAAAAAATATCCGAAGCTAAAATAGGATACAGATAGCCTGGAGCAAGCCAAAGAAACAGCACCAGCGCTACAAATAAAACCAAAGCGGCCGGTCTTACCCGTCGGCCGCTCTTCTCTTTCTTTTTGGCCATACAGCGCACCTCACGATAATTTCGTATTAAAGCCTATGCGCTTCTTATGGATTTTATGCAGGCGTATATACGTCTCCCCCGCAGCTTCTCAAATGAGAAACGGCTCATTGTAAATAAGGCCCCGCGGCGTTTGACAGGCGGTTCCCGCCTGTCCGGGCCGGGCTTAAGCCCGGCCCGGCGGCCGTTCCGGCCGCAAACGCCGCGGGGCCTTATTTCAATGAGCCGTTTCCATAAAAAACTCCCTAATGTAATTCGGCTCTGTTATATATTTCTCAGCTCAGCCCTCAAGCAGCGCCGCTCCAATAATTCCGGCGTCATTTCCCATCTGCGCGCAAACTATCTCGGCATGAGGCAGGCTTTTATTAAGCACCAGCTCGGCCACCCGTTTTCTAAGCGGCTTCAGCAGAAAATCTCCCGCCTTGGAAACCCCTCCGCCCAAAGCTATTATCTCAGGCGCCAGCAAATTGATAATGCTGGCCAGCAAATGAGCCAAATAATTGACATAGCCCTCAAAAAGCTCTGACGCTAAAATATCCCCCGCCTTAGCCGCATCCACTACATCCTTAGCCTCCAGGCCGCTCTTAAGCACAGTCTCTCGGCCCGTCTTTATAGCCTCCTCCGCCTGCCTGATAAGCGCGGCGGCAGAGCAATACGCCTCTGCGCATCCGTCCTTGCCGCAAGTACAGCGCACTCCGCCGGCTACTAAAGTAACATGCCCTAATTCAGCTCCCCCCAGCATACCTCCTGAAAACAAATGACCGTTCAGCACCAGGCCCCCGCCTACGCCTGTTCCCAGCGTAATAGTAATGCAGCTCTTATGACCCCTGCCTGCGCCCATCAAAAATTCCGCCCATCCAGCCACATCTGCATCATTACCCACATGAACAGGTATATTAAAGCGCGCTTGCAGCCTCTCTCCCAGCGGCTTATCATACCATTGAAAATTAGTAGAAAACACTATTTTCCCCGTTTCCTCCTCGGCAACTCCAGGCGAGCCGACACCTATGCTGTCGCAGTCTGTAACGCTTATTTTCTGCAAATCTAAAATGTGCTCAACCGCTTCAATAATAGCTTTGACTGTCATTTCAAATTCGCGGCCCTCAGGCGTAGGCGCATAATGCTTTAAAACTAAATTCCCCTCCGCGTTTACCAGCCCTACGCCAATATGCGTGCCTCCAAGATCTACTCCTATCCTATACCTCATAAGCTTTCTCTCCAATTTCGATTAATCAAATTTTATATTGCTTCTGCGCTCCAAAAGCTCCTGAAGCGCGCTATAGCCTGTAGTTTTCAAGCGCTGATTGCGCGCGGCCACCTCTATAATTATCGCCAGATTGCGGCCCGGTCTCACGGGAACCAATATTTTAGGCACGCACACGTCCAAAATCTCCATAAAATCCTCTTGGTCGCCCAAGCGGTCATATTCCTTGGACTGCTGCCAATTCTCCAAATGCACTACCAAATCAACCGATTTATTTGATATAACCGAGCTGATTCCGTACATATACTCTACATTGATAATACCGATTCCACGGATTTCCATTAAATGACGAAGCAATTCAGGCGGCTCCCCCACCAGCCTTTGCTCATTTACCCGCTTTATCTGCACCGCATCGTCTGCAACCAGTCTATGCCCGCGCTTTACCAATTCCAGCGCCGTTTCGCTCTTACCTATGCCTGATTCGCCGGTAAGCAGTATTCCTATTCCATAAACGTCCATAAGCACGCCATGAACGGTAATACAAGGCGCTAATTCGGCTACAAGATAATTAATAAGAGTATGCTCCAGCTTGCTCGTCGCCTGATTCGAGCGCATCAGCACCCGGCCATGCTTTTTTATCATAGAAAGCATTTCGCCCGACGGCTCCAATTCCCTGCTTATAACAGCGCAGGGAATCTTATATGAGAATAATCTGTCAAAAGCCCTGAGCCGCTCGCCGGCCGACATCAAGTCTACATAGGCAGCCTCCACTTTACCGAATACCTGCACCCTGTTAAAAGCAAAATAATCAAAAAAGCCCGCAAGCTGCAGCCCAGGTCTTGTTATCTCACTAGTCTCTATCTCCAGATAATCCTTGCCGCAGCTTTCCAGCACCTCTAAATTCAACGCACGCGTAAATCGCTCAAGAGATATTTTTGCCATAGCCCGCTCCCTTCTTTTTTTATAGGATATACCAAAAGGCCGCCTCTGTCAATACCGCTAAAATTAAAAATGCCAATCAGAAAAAATTATCAAAAGGAGCCGCAATTTTAATTATACCAAAAGCCCCGGTTGTAATTAATCTTTTCTGCCAAGCATCGAATTTTTTCAACACGTCCAATTTTGCGCCTATGCATAAAGAAAATAGTCTCTTAGCCTTGCATTGCCGTTTTTTCATAAAAAGCCTTAAGCCTGTTTCAAAATTCCCGCCGCAGTAGAAAAGCCGCCCGCATGCAGTATTGGCAAGAAATTTGGCTTTCAGCATAAATTTCGTCTTTTTCCGCCCAACACGCGCATAAAAATCAAACACCTATTTCACCGATTATCAACGTCTAAATCTATAAGTCCAGTCTCAGCAAGACGGCCATTATCATACAGCAGGCTTTTCACCTGCATAGGACGCAGAACTACCTTTCCAACGCAGTTGGGCAGATTCACGTCTGTACGGAGTTCTGAATCGGTAGAATTAAACAGCCGCAGTATATACCCGCCGTTCAATGCCGGTTTGAGCGCCTCCAGCGTAATTCCAGCATCCATTTTCACAAAGCTCTCCGTCCTTTTCCCTCGCCCAGCCGGAAAAACATTTAAAGCGTATGGAGGATTATTAAGCAGCGCAGCAATAATGTCGGCGTTCCTGACAACAGTTTCCTCGTCTCCTGCCAGCACCGTAAAATTAAATATATGTTCCCCCATATCCGCTCTGGGAGAGAATCGGCCCTCCGGCAAAGTACCCACATTAGCGCAATAGCCCGACGACCTGAGCAAGGTTTGTGAAAAAATGCCCTGAAAACAGCTGCACCCATAGCATCCGTCGTTGGCAAGCAGCACCGAATCTCTTCCGTTTGTTACCCTTATCCAATGCTGAGCCACAACCTCAGAGCCGTCGCATTCAAGCTCGTCCACGCCAAACGCCGTTCGGCCTCTGAAACGAACGTTTTCCATTGCGGCAGGAATCTCCAGCTTGAACATAACGCTGCGCAGCGTATTAAACAGTCTTATCTCCATACCCACTTCGCCATGCTGACGGGATATGCTGTAACGAATGCACGCCCAAGAGTCCTCATAGCAGTATATCCCTTCTACAACGGTGCGCACCTCGCCATCCTCAATTATCCTAAGAGAAGGCGCTTCCTCAGTTTTTAGCCCCATAATTTCTGCGGCGCGGGCGGGAGACGCAAGTTTCATTTCACCTAACAGCTCACCCTTTTGAGAGGCTGCGCACGTCCAAGGGTCTTCACAGTCTCTGTAAATTTTAATCTTTACTCCGTCCCGCAGGTACTCCCTGCCGTTTTTCTCTATACCCGATAAATATCCGCCGCCGTTGAAGCGGACGGTAAACGGGCCGTATGAAAAACTGCGGCTCTGCGGCATTTCCGGCAATTCGGGCTTTGGCCCGCTTTCATGACGGCAGGATACCCTGTTAATAGTCATCGGTTTAAGTTTTGCACGAAAAACTATACGCTTGCTGAATTCAAAGGGCATATTACTGCCTTCCTTTTCAAGCTGCGACTTAAGCCGTTCGCCGTTGAGAGTAAGCACAGGAAGCTGCCAGCAGCTCTTATCCCCCCATCTGGCAAAAGCGGCGGGCATGTCCTCGTTTGCCAGCATATATTCGGCGGTTATATCCGCTTCCACCTCATACGGATAAGGATTATAAACCATAATTGGATATTCTCCCTCCTCTGCCGGCGGTTGAGATTCAGTAAGAGCGAAGAACGCCTTTGAATGGAGCATATCAAGCGTCTCCAACGCTCTATCGGCCAGCTGGACAGATTTATATACCGCGCTTTCTATAGAGGTTCCGGGCAATATATCATGAAACTGCAGAAACATCATATCCTCCAGCGCAGCGTGCAGCTCGTCCGCAGGATAATTCATCTTGCCTTCAAACGCAGCATGGCTGCATATAGCCTCTACAGCGTAATATTTAGATTCCAGCTCCCTGTATTTTCTTTTTATTCTGCTTTGACTGCTGTAACACCCCTGAAAGCATTTGCCAAGCGTTTTATCCACACGCGTCTCAAAGCGAACGTTAGACGATTCAAAATATTCTTCAGGATATGAATGCTTTATCTCTATATCTTTTATACCTTGTTTGTATAAGTTTATCGCCTCTATATCCTTTCTGGACGCTCCGCCTCCGTGATTGCCCGCGCCCCACAGCAAAATCTCATCTCCGCCGTAGTTCTGACCGTCTTCTACAGCCGCCTTTACTTTTCCTACTGACATGCCCATGGCCGAAGAATAGTAGGAACTGCACCTGTTTACCTTGATTTGAGTCCCATCAAATCCGCTCCATATAAAATCATCTTTTCCCTGGATATCCATTTCCGCCCGAGCAGGTCTGCATATCAGATAGCCTCTATATCCCGCAAGGCTCAGTATTTGAACAAGCCCTCTGGAATGACCGAAAGGGTCAAAATTAATCGCTACAGTCGGATATGCGCCGAATTTTCCACAAAAATACCGGCGTCCTTCCTCTATCTGACGGACAAAGGATTCACCGCTTATCAGGTTGCAGTCAGGCTGCAAGCACCACCCGCCCATAATCTTCCATTTACCCTTTGCCACAAGAGCTTTAATGCGAAAAAAGAGCTCAGGTTCATATTCCTCCACCCATTTATACAGCCGTGCTTCATTATGACAGAAAATAAAATCGTCATATTGCTCGCAAAGATTGGCTGCCGAACGGAAAGTAGACAAAACAGTTGCAACTCCCTCCTGCCAATGCCATTGCCAAACCGGATCAAGATGAGCATTGCAAACCATGAATATTTTTTTCATAAATATTTCTCCTAAAAAATACTTGTTAACAGCGATACGAGCCGCCCTATGTTTTACTGATTCTTGAAAAAACAAAATATTCCCGCGCAATTATCCCTATTTCAACATGCCGCACCCTTACCACTCAACGTCTTAATTAACCCGCTTATGCAGTACAGGCGATTTATCAGGATAACTCGCCTCAACCCCTCGGCGATTTGCCCGTTTCTCGCGTTATCCTTAATCAGCATACGCCCATAATACGCCTTTTTAGTCCGCATTAAAAACCAAGCAGTTAAACCAGACAAGCGCCCTTTAAATTCTTCCGGCCAGCTCCCCCGCACGCCTAAGCAGCGCCGTTCTCTCATTAGGAAGCCTTTCGGTTATAACCTCCTCTAAAAGCCTGCTGAGAATCTGTCCTATTAAAGGCCCCTGAGCAATAGCGCATATATCCCCTCCCTTTATAGCCAGTTCCTTTAAGCTTACGCATTCTCCTCTTTCTAAAATTCCATTCAATATTGCCCGCGTGTACTCGGCAGTCCCTTTAACCCCAGAAGCACGCTCGCATGCCTGACGAACGTCCAGCAGTTTTAAATAATATTCCCGGCCTATTTTGCCCAGCATTCTCTTAACCGCTTGCGCGTCTGTTTCTCTTCCATTAATATGCTCCGCCAAAACGGCCGCTCCCCGGACGGTTTTTTTATCATACCTAAGACCAGTCAAAACCTTTGAAGCAATTACTCCGTTTTCAAATAAAAGGGAAAGCCTTTCTTCCAGATTAGCCGGCGCCAAGGCCGCCGCCTTTAATCTTATCCTGTCCGTCGGCGGCATATTAAGAGCGAAATACACCGTTTCGCCCCATTTATCCATAACCGAATAAAAACCCGGCCCCATAATAAGCTTATTAAATTCCGCGTTTATCCGCTCTGCTGAAACCGACGATAAATACCCGGCACAGCTATTAACTGCCAGCCCCGTCCTATACTCCAAGCTGAAATTATATACTGAAGCAAAGCGCAGGGCGCGCATAATACGCAGCGCGTCCTCCTCAAATCTCTCTTCCGGCTCCCCTACGCATTTAATAATACCCGCTCTTAAATCCGCTTCTCCGCCAAAGAAATCAACCAGCCCCCTATGCGGGTTATACGCCAAAGCGTTAAATGTAAAATCCCGCCTCTTTAAATCCTCCTCCAGACCGTCTACAAAGCTCACCCTCTCAGGCCGCCTGTGCTCTGAATACGGTCCGTCCTTCCTAAATGTGGTTATCTCAAAGGGTTCATTATCTATAATTACCGTGACCGTACCGTGCTTAACTCCCGTCGGAATTACTTCATATCGAGCGAAAACCTCCATTGTCTCCATTGGCAAGGCCGAAGCAGCTATATCCCAGTCAGCCGGCTTTAAGCCGATTAGCGTATCCCTTATGCAGCCCCCTACAGCGTAAGCCTGATACCCCCGTTGCTCCAGCATATTTATTATTAACGCAGCCTTATCCGGCAATATCAGCATTTTTCTCTCTTCCCCCGTGCCCGATGCATTCATAAGCATATCCATAATAATTAAATAGCGGCGGCCAACCGGCCGCCGCCCGAAAAATAAACGGCTGTTAAATATACTCGGGTTCTATAAGCCCGTAACGCCCGTCCTTGCGCTTATATACCACATTTACCTGGTCTGTTTCGGCATTTCTGAATACAAAGAAATCATGACCCACCAGTTCCATCTGCATTATTGCTTCTTCCGAATCCATGGGTTTAATGGCAAAACGCTTTACCCGCACAATCTCATAGCTGTTTTCAGGCTCTTCGTCCTCCTGAGCAGCATAATCCGCAAAGGCATTTTCACGCACCCGGCGGGCTAAACGGGTACGATGCTTACGCATCTGTCTTTCCAGCGCGTCTACTATATCGTCTATAGCGCTGTAAAAATCCTCGCATTTTTCTTCTCCTCTAAGCATCATACCGTTTAATGGAATAGTTATCTCCATAATATGACGCTTGCCCTCGCGCGTCAGGGTGACATATGCGTCCGCGTCTTCGTCAATAAATTTATTGAGCTTGGTAAGCTTCTTTTCAATCAGCGCTTTAAGCTTGTCAGACGCCTCGCAGCCTCGTTCCGTATAATGTAATCTCATAAAGTCAACCCCTCCTTTGGATATTTGTTATTAATAATATTCGGCGAGCCCCTTTCTTTTCCTGCCTGGATATTATTACATTTCACAAAATAAAGCGTGTCCATATTATTAAAAAGGCCCTTCTGCATAATGCAAAAGGGCCTAAATACAAATAAGCCGCTTTTTATTTAACTATCATGCTGCCGCATTCCATTTCTTCGGGTATGCTCAGACCCATCAATTCTAAAATTGTAGGCGCAATATTGCCCAATTTGCCATCCTGCCTCAGCACAGCGTTTCTGCGCTCCGGGTCGGCAAGTATAAAGGGCACCTTATTAGTCGTATGAGCCGTAAAAGGAATATCCGAGCCGTAATATACCATCTGCTCGGCATTGCCGTGGTCGGCCGTAATTATAACGCTGCCTCCGGCGGATAATATAGCGTCCACTACCCTGCCCACGCATTGGTCTACCGTTTTAACAGCCTTTTCCGCCGCCAGTATAACTCCGGTATGCCCGACCATATCGCAGTTCGCGTAATTCATTATCATTACGTCATATTTGCCGCTTGCAATAGCCTCCAGCGCTTTATCCGTTACCTCATAAGCGCTCATTTCAGGCTTAAGGTCGTATGTGGACACCTTGGGAGAGGGTACCAAAATCCTGTCTTCTCCCTCATTAGGAGCCTCCACGCCGCCATTAAAGAAAAAGGTAACGTGCGCATACTTTTCAGTTTCAGCCAGACGCACCTGCGTCTTGCCCTGAGCCGCAAGATATTCGCCTAAATTATTCTTAAGAGAAACGTTCAGTTCCTCCTGAGTATAACCCGTATAAAGCCCTGTGAAAGTTTCGTCATATTGAGTAAAGCCCAGAAAAGCCACAGGAATATACCCATTTTCCCTTTCAAAGCCGTTAAAATCCTTTTGAATAAACGTCCTGGTTATCTCCCTTGCGCGGTCGGGACGGAAATTAAAGAACAGCACTCCGTCTCCCGGCAGCACCTGCGCAACCGGCTTATCCCCGTCCATAATAACGGTGGGACGTACAAATTCGTCCGTCTCCCCCTTATTGTACGAATTGCGCATAGCCTCTTCCCCGCTGGCAGCAGCTTCCCCCTTGCCCAGGGCTATAGCATCATAGGCCTTCTGGACGCGGTCCCATCGGTTATCCCTGTCCATGGCGTAATACCTGCCCGAAACCGAAGCAATGCGGCCGCAGCCCTCCTTGGCCAGATGCGCCTCCAGCTGCTGAATATAATCCAAGCCGCTGGAAGGGGGCACGTCCCTGCCGTCCATAAAGCAGTGAATATATACTTCCTTTATATTCTCTCTCTTAGCCAATTCCAGAACGGCATAAAGATGCTCTATATGGCTGTGCACGCCGCCGTCCGAAAGCAGGCCCATAACGTGCAGCCTTCCCCCGCGTCCCTTAATCTCCTCCATAAAATTTCTGAACGAGGATTTTTGATAAAACTGGCCTTCCATTATACTTTTGGTTATAAGCGTAAGCTTTTGATATACCACTCGGCCCGCGCCTATATTTAAATGTCCGACCTCGCTGTTCCCCATCTGGCCCTGAGGCAGCCCGACGTCCATGCCGCTGGCCCCTATAAGGGTATTGGGAAACTCCTTTTTAAGACGGTCAATATTAGGAGTGCCCGCCTCCAGAACAGCGTTTCCTTCGGTATGCTCCGTATATCCAAAGCCGTCCATTATTATTAATGCCGTAAGCTTTTTCCCCATAGTTTAAAAAGATTCCTTTCCAATCAGTAATTTACAACCGCTGCAAAATCTTCAGCCTTCAAGCTGGCTCCTCCGATAAGCCCGCCGTCAATATCAGGCATGCTCATAAGCTCTGAAGCATTCTTAGGATTCATGCTGCCGCCGTACTGTATGCGTATCTTTTCAGCCGTTTTCTCTCCAAAAAGCTCCTTAACCACATCGCGTATCTGCCTTATAACCTCGTTAGCCTGCTCGCTGGTGGCCGTCTTGCCCGTGCCTATTGCCCAGATTGGCTCGTAAGCGATAACTGTATCCTCGACATTTTCAGGAGTAAATCCATTTAAAGCGGCCTTAACCTGTCTGGAAACTACGTCGGCGGTTATTCCCTGTTCTCTCTGCTCAAGGCTCTCGCCTACGCAGATAATGGGAATCAATCCGTTGGAAAGCGCAAACAGCGCGCGCTTATTAACCCCTTCGTCTGTTTCTCCAAAATACTCGCGGCGCTCGCTGTGCCCGATTATTACATATTCAACATCCAATTCCTTAAGCATATCCGCCGAAATTTCTCCTGTAAAGGCTCCGGAACGCGCCCAATGCACGTTCTGCGCGCCCAATTTTATATTGCTTCCCTTAAGCGCCTCGGCGGCCGCAGACAGACAAACGGCCGGCGGGCACACAACTACGTCGCATTTTGCCTGAGCCACAAGCGGCTTAAGCTGATTAATAAGCTCTACCGTCTCCTTAGGGGTTTTATTCATCTTCCAGTTTCCTGCTATAATGGGTTTTCTCATATAAATCTTCCTCTCAAAACTTAAATTCACAAGACGCCCCGGCCTTAGCCGGAGCGCTTAAAACAGGGGCCGCGGAATCCCCCGCGCCCCCGGCTGCAATTTTTATTTATCGTTCAGCGCTGCTACGCCCGGCAGCTCCAGACCCTCCAAAAATTCCAGAGAAGCGCCGCCGCCTGTCGAAATATGGCTTATCTTATCCGCAAAGCCCAGCTGTTCAACCGCCGCGGCCGAATCTCCGCCGCCTATAATAGTCGTCCCGGAGCATTCGCTTAAAGCCTTGGCCACAGCCTTAGTGCCCTCGGCAAAACGGGGAAATTCAAATACGCCCATAGGTCCGTTCCATATAACCGTCTTGGCCGGCTTAACCGCCTGAGCGTAAAGCTCGCGCGTCTTAGGACCAATATCCATGCCCTCCCAGCCGTCGGGTATCTTATCGTAATCCACAATCAGCATTTCAGCCTCGGCGTTAAATTCCCTGGCCAGCACGCAGTCTACAGGCAGCAGCATTTTAATGCCCTTAGCCTTGGCCTTGCTAAGCAGCTGCTTAGCCAATTCCAATTTATCCTCTTCCACAAGGCTGTTCCCTATATTAAGCCCCATAGCTTTAAAGAAAGTATAACTCATAGCGCCGCCGATAATAAGGGTGTCCACCTTTTCCAGCAGGTTATTTATAACGCCTATCTTATCCGAAACCTTGCGGCCTCCCAGAATGGCTACAAACGGCCTTTCGGGATTATCCAGCGCCTTGCCCATAACGCTTAATTCCTTGCCTATAAGATATCCGGCCACAGCGGGCAGATATTCAGCAACTCCGGCCGTAGAGGCATGCGCCCTATGCGCCGTTCCGAAAGCGTCGTTTACATATATGTCAGCATAGCTTGCCAGCGCCTTTGCAAAAGCAGGGTCGTTCTTTTCCTCCTCCTTATGGAAGCGCAGATTCTCCAGCAGCACGATATTGCCCGGCTTAAGTCCGTCAACCGCCTTTTTGGCGCTTTCGCCTATAACGTCCGAAGCGAAAACCACCTTATCCTCACCGAAAATCTCCTTTAAGCGCTTGGCTACCGGAGCCAGGGAATACTTCATATTAAATTCTCCCTTGGGCCTGCCTAAATGGGAGCAGAGTATTACCGCCGCATTATGCTCAAGCAGATATTTGATGGTAGGAAGCGCCGCCTTAATACGGGTCTCGTCCGTTATATTGCCGTTTTCATCCAGCGGAACGTTAAAATCCACTCTGACCAGTACCTTCTTGCCAGATACGTCTATATCCTCTATGGTCTTCTTATTCATTCAAATAGCACCCCTCACATTAATATTAGCCGTTCCAACAGCCTTACACAATAATATAATATCCTAAATAATCAGTCAACCGAATATTGCCCCTTTTACGCATGTTTTAGACGGTTAATGTTAATAATTTAACAAAAAATTTTTATTTGCTCCTTATAAGCGCGCCCGCCGTAGTCTCATCGGTTATCAAATGCATATTTCCCAGCCGGCACGCCAGCGCAGATATTGCGTCATATGAAGAAGCGCCCCCGGCTATAAGCATAAATATCCGCGCCTCCCCCAGCTCTTCCACAGCCGTGGAATATATCGGAGGATTGTTTATCTGTTTGCCGTCCTTTTTAAGAAAGTTGTCCAATAATTCGCAGCAGGCGTCCTCCTGAAGCAGGGATTCCCTGGCGCGCACGCTCATCGCATTAAAAACCGGACTGCTGTTAAGGGAATTTACTCCCGAAACAATCACCTCCGCGCCCATTGCCCCGGCAACCGCCTCCTTCACTCCCGCCGATTGATACCGTTTTTCTATTTCATTTATAGTCAGCCCCTCGCCTAAATGAAGCAGCCGGTAATTAGCGCCCATTTTGCGCGCTAAACGCGCGCAGTTATTATTTGCGTTGTCGTCCTCGCTGTTAAGCTGAGCCGTCCTTATAGGATATATGCTCAACCCCACATGCCGGCCCGAAATAAAACGCGAATTAGTCATATATTCTACCGTTTTATGCCCAGTAACCGCCGCCGAACTAATATCCGCAGCATATCTTTGAAAGCACTTAGCCGCCCTGGCTCCCATATCCCTGTAAACCATGTTTTTCTGGTCTGCGTCTCCTGAAACTATGGAAACAGCCTTAATATTTAATATGCTGGCAAGAGCCAATTCCATATCCCGCTTATCCGAAATAGCGCTTATTGCTTCGTAAAGCTCCAGGAGCACCCTCATCCCCTCGGAGGTCAGCCTCATCCCGCACGAATCAGACTGTATAAGGCCCTGCTTCTTAAGCTGATCTGTTTCGCTGCGCGCTTCTCTCTCGGTCATATCTGTATATTCGGCCAGCTGACGGCGTCCGGCCGGCTGGATATAGCTTAAGCTCCTGAGAGTATTATACCGCCTCTCCAATGCGCTCATAGCGTCGGGAGAAAGCTCGTTCATAAGCGTAATAATTCTGTCCATATAAATGCATCACATCCCAGTAAAATCAAATTCAGGCACATATTCAGGACTTTGCGACGACAATTCCTGTATATAGCCGTTAACAAAACCCTTAGACAAAAAATAATCCGCCGCTATGGAATATTCCCTTAAGGTAAGCCCTCTGTTTATTTCCGGATAATCCTGGGCCCGGCCCGCAGGGAAATATTGGCTCATAAGGCTTATAGGAGTTTGAGGCGGAACATTGTCCCAAAGCCAGTCTATAATCTTTTTGCTTTGGTCCACGTTGCAGGGCAGCACAAGATGACGTATAAGCACGCCCGAAACGAGCATGCCGTCCTTATCATAAACAGGCTCCGGCCTCTGCCTAAGCATTTCTTTTATTGCTCTTTGGGCATATAAGGCATACTCCTTAAAGCCTAGATAGCGGCCGCATCTGGATGAATCCATAAGCTTAAAATCGGGCAGATAAACGTCGGCGTATGCTTCCGCCGCCTTAAGGCTTTCTAAATTGTCAAAGCCTCCGGAATTATATATAACAGGAATATCCGGCTTCCATATATTAAATATCCTAGCCAGCGCACCAGCGTAATGCGTAGGGTTGATTAAGCTTATGTTATGTACTCCTCCGTCCGCAAGTCGCTTAAGCGCCTCTATAAAAGCTTCATCCTTAAGCTGTCTGCCCAAGCGCTCATGGCTGAGCGAATAATTCTGACAAAACACGCATTGCAGCGAACAGCCGCTTAAAAATACGGCGCCCGTCCCCCTTGCGCCGCAAATTATTGGCTCCTCCCAGAAATGAGGCGCTATGCGCGCCGCCCGAATCTTATCGTCCGCCCCGCAGAAGCCCGTCCTATTTATACGGTCTGCTCCGCATTCGCGCGGACACAATTTGCAGCCCCCCATTATTCCATCGCCCCATTCAAAGATATTTGCAGACCCGAGCTTATCTTAATCATTATCGCATTATATCACATTTGCCTGTGCAATACAATCAGGATAAAATACGCCGCCGACATACTTTATGCATTTTTATTCTGTCCCGGCAATATCCGGATATTTTTATTGCGGCGCAGCAAAACCGGCACGTGATTGCAGGCAATAATACATTGCGTCCTTAACATCCCGCACATTATACCCTCAGTTTACAAGGAACTACACGCCTCAAAACGGGATAATCTCTTCATTTTCTGCGTTCAATCAGCGTACTCATAAGTAACGCTTTCCTGGTCTGCCTTGAAAATGAAGAAATTCTTTTTCTTTGAGCTCTCCAGAGCCAGAAGGCATAAAATTTGCGCCGGGTAAAGCGCGCTTGAAGGAGAAACTCACCCAAGCGTACTTGGAATCAAAGCAGCGCGGCAGGACGCAGATTTTATGCCTTCCGACCGTTCAGTTCCTTGTAAACTGAGGGTATACAAAAGCCAAATAAACGCATTTTTAAATATTTCCATTAAAAAGCATTGACAAATAAATCAGGGTATAATATAATAGCTCGTGTTCAATAAAGCGCGGGTGTAGCTCAATGGTAGAGCCCCAGCCTTCCAAGCTGGTTGTGTGGGTTCGATTCCCATCACCCGCTCCACGTCGGAACAGGTTATACTTGTTCCGATTTTTTATTGCATAGAAAATCTGCCGCCTATTTAATTAGACCTTCTCTTTAGCAAAAGTCACGCCGCGCCTGCGCGCTCTTCTTATAAGCCCGCTCACAGCGCTTCAGCTTGCCGCCGAATTTTTAAAAACAACTGCCCTTCAATTCTTAATATCCAAAATGAATAACAGCTTTATTGTATAAAGGATAATGCACCGGGCGCTATTCCCTGTGTAATAATGCTGATTTTCCCATATGCTTATCATAGTTTTTTCTAATTCTTTTCTAATTTAATAAAGCATATTTCTAAACTCAGCTCCTTTATGCGGTTTTACCGTTCTCATAAGCGGCGCAGCCAAAGCGCCGCATGAGCCTGCTTACAATATTCAATGCTATCTGCCGCAGAATATCATCCTAAAGCCGTTCCCAGCCGTCAAAATATCCAACATTAAAAACAAAAAAATACCGGTCCTCTTAACGGGACCGGTACAAAAACCATAATTAACCGTTTCGGCGTTTTCTATAATATACGGCGCGGCCTGTTAAAATACCCGAAGCAAGCAGGATAAGCGCAGCCCACAGGGCAATATTGCCGCTGTCCCCCGTCTGGGGTATATCCGTTGTTCCACCCGTTGGCGCAAGCACGGTCTCTTCCTTAGTAATTATTTCAGTCAAAGCCTCGTCTTTAAAATACTGCTTGCACTCCCCGCAGTACCAGTATTCAATATTTCCCGGCTGAACGGCTGTAGGCGCTTTTCCTTCCACCTTTTCCGCTTTATGGCCCGCAGGAATTTCAATACTGGCAAGTTCCTTTGACCCTTGCTCGTCTTCAAAATTCTTGCCGCAAACCGAACAATGCCAGTATGCAATATTTCCCGGCTGGGTACAGGTAGCGGCGACCTCTTCACAATAAGTCATGCTATGTTCGCCTAAAGAGCCGTATTTTTGATTGCAGATTGTGCAAACCGCCTGTTCTGTGCAGGTAGCCGTCCCTCCGGTATGAACAGCATATTCGCCCTTAGCATCGCAGCCGGCGTTTATGCATTCTTTCCAATGGCCGTCATTATCGTAAGACCACTCTTCATCCCATTGATGTACATCATGAAAAGTTCCAATTACCTGTTTCCCATCAGATATCGACGTCGGAATAGGAGCATTTATTCCTGTATCAGACCCGGTAAAATCTATATTTCCCTGCACAGCTCTTAAAGCAATATTGTCCGATGTGATTTCTATATTGCCGCCGCTCAGAATAATATCCTCCACAGCAGCATACAAACCAATATTAGCGGAATTTATCTTAACACTACCGCCCGCAATTTCTATACTGCCATCTGATATCCCGCTGCCTTTTTCAAAAACCACTATACCGACATTGCTTTTATTTACGATAACTTCCGCGTCCCCTCCGATATAAACTCCCGATTCTCCTTCCGACTGACTCGGATAGTTGTAAATACCGTATGACCCCTCAGATTCGTCAGTCGTAATCTCCAGCCTTCCTCCGGTAATTGAAACACGGTTAACGGTATGAAGCGCCGCCCAGCCATACGCTCCAAAATTAAGCGTCTGATTTATAGTAAAGATACCGCCGGTCATAGCAAAATTATCAATGACGTTTCCGTCTCCCTCAGTATAAACCTTACCGCTTTCAATCAGCAAATTAGAAATGGAAATGGTTCCCCACGACGAATTTTCATTGCTTACCGCAGTCAGGGAGGCGTTTTCATCCGCGCCCTTTATAGTAACAAGTCCGCCCTTTGTCTCCACTCCAAAGAGAGCGGTTAGACCCTCTATACGGTTATTCCCCTTTAAAATAATGTCAACGTCTACGTTATTAGGGAGGGTAATAGCGTCTTCTGTCTGCGCAGCTATATTGACATTTTCCAAAACCAGGGTGTATCCGCCTTCCCCATCAGGGCTCCAGCTCCAGCCTTCCGCCTGATTGGCTTCAGCCTCTGTTTTATCTGATAAATCAAGTCCTGCCGTCCTTACGGTCGTCCCGCCGTCCTCCTGCGCAAGCGCCGCCGCAGGCAGCATTGCCGCGGTTACTATAACCGCCAAAAGACTCGCCAGCCATCCTCTTTTTTCATTTTCATTGTCTCCTTCTTTCCTTTCATTTTATTTTACCCTAAATTGACAAGGGCATATACGGTCAGGACAGGGCTGTTTGAGTGTCCTGCTGTGTTGCTTTTCACTCCGTGTACGTCCGGTACACGTTGTTCAAGCGCCTTGCAGGCTACTCAAACGGCCGCTATCTGACTCTTCCACCTCCGGCAGGTTTGATTTCGGCATTTTCAAGGAAGCGGAATGAGGCGCGCTGAACGCACACCCATTGACGACGCAGAAAATGCCGAAATCAGACCGCCGGAGGCATGTATCCCCTTGTCAATTTAGGGTAGATATTTTAGACATAAAACACAATAAGGCGTGTCCCGCCCGTGAAAATTTTCACACGGGCGAAACGCGCCTGATAATTCAAAAAGTACAGCCAAGGTAAAACGAGCGCAAAAAGCGCAGACCTTACCTATGTATGTATGTATGTATGTATGTATGTATGTATGTATGTATGATTTTGAACGGCTTTATCATAAAAGTCAAGTCCTTTTTTGTAAATTTTCAATCTAAAACAGCATTCTGGAAAAATATATTATATAATTAGTATACCACACCCGTTTTTTATTTTCAATTATTTTTTAAAATTTCCGCATTAATTTTCTCAAAAAAGAACGGGCAACTTTTCGCCCGTTCTCTGCTTTTTTCTTTTACCGCGGCTCTCTTACAGAATTTTACTCAATGAAACGGCTTGCGCATTGATATTGCCTCTTACCTTACAGCTTCATTCCATAATTACAACTTTATTTTCCTTCAGGCTGGACTGCACGTCAATTACACGCTGGTTAGAGGAGCCCTTCCATTTCAAAAGCGGACTGCGAAGTTCGTCCACATACGGTCCGTCCACCAAAACGTCTATATATTTCATAATCTCCTTATCCTTAAGCTCCTTTTCAAATAAGAAGCCCGTCCAAACCCATAGACTTTTTGAGGGAAATCTTGCTTTAAACGCCTGCGCCAGTCTCTGCGTGCCCTCTATATTAACCGGATGCAGCGGCTCGCCGCCCAAAATGGACAGCCCCTTTATATATTCCGGCTCGCAGAGGCTCAGGATTTTCGCGGCGGTTTCATCGGTAAATTCTTTTCCTCCCGCAAAATCCCAGGTTTCAGGATTAAAGCAGTTTTTGCAATGCATGGAGCAGCCCTGCGTAAAAATGGATACCCTTACTCCCGGACCGTTGGATATATCCATTTTCCTGATAATATTATAACGCATTTTCTTTCCTCACGCCGTTACGCCTCTTTATTGTCTAAATGCAGCACTCTTTCCTTAATCTCCTGCGTTCTGCCTCTGTTCCAGAAATTAGTGCCTATATAGCCGCAGGTGCGTCTGGCTACATTCAGGGAATTATGGTCCCTGTTGCCGCAGTTAGGACAATACCACTGCATATCATCATCCACAAGTATTTCGCCGGTATATCCGCATTTTTGACAGTAATCTGATTTTGTGTTCAATTCAGCATACATAATATTGTCATAAATAAATTTCATTACCTCGGTAATTGATTCTATATTATTCTGAAGATTGGGCGTTTCAATATAAGAAACCGCGCCGCCCGGGCTGAGCCGCTGAAATTCGCTCTCCAGCTTCAGCTTTTCAAAGGCATCTATCTCCTCAAATACAGGCACATGATAGGAATTAGTTATATAATCCCTGTCGGTAATGCCCTTAACTACCCCAAATCGTTCCTTCAGACAACGGGCGAATTTATACGTTGTAGATTCGATAGGCGAGCCGTATACAGAATAATCGATATCCTCCTCAACCTTCCATTTATTTGCCGCGTCATTTAAATGCTGCATTACCTCAAGGCCCAATTTTTTCCCCTCGCCGTTATCCGTATGAGAATGTCCGGTCATATACTTAACGCATTCATATAAGCCCGCATAACCCAATGAAATAGTCGAATAGCCGTGATGCAGCAGCTCGTGTATGGATTCGCCCTCCTTAAGCCGGGCCAGCGCCCCATGCTGCCAGAGGATAGGAGCTACGTCGCTGGTAGCGTTGCTCAGCCTTTTATGCCTTATCTGCAAAGCTCTGTGGCACAATTCCAGTCTTTCGTCAAATATCTTCCAGAATTTATCCATATCCCGCTTGGAAGAGAGCGCTATATCAGGCAGATTTATAGTCACAACCCCTTGGTTAAACCGGCCGTAATATTTGCCCTTACCCTCAACGTAATTTTTAGCGTGCGCAATATTGCCCAGGCTCATCGTCCTGTCGGGAGTTAAAAAGGAACGGCAGCCCATGCAGGGATAGCATTCGCTTACTCCCTTTTCATTTACCTTCAGCTGCTTCATTATTTTTTCCGAAATATAGTCAGGAACCATCCGCTTGGCTGTGCATTTGGCGGCAAGCACGGTTAAATACCAGTATTTGCTGTCCTCTCGTATGTTGTCCTCCTCCAATATATAAAGCAGCTTGGGGAAAGCGGGAGTAATATAAACGCCGGCCTCGTTTTTAAAGCCTAGAATCCTCTGGTTTAAAAATTCCTCTATAATCAGAGCCAGCTCTTCCTTATATTCGTCAGTCTCCCCCAAATACATGCAGACGGATAAAAACGGCGCCTGTCCATTGGTGCTGGTCATGGAATTAACCTGATAATTAAAGGTCTGCACCCCGTCCGCCACCTCTTTTTTCGTATCTATTTCCGCATATTTTTTGCAGTCGCTCTCAGACATATTCATGGCCTTGTATTTCTTATAATAATAATTATAACTGTCCCTTACAAAGGGGGCCAGATATGTGAGGGAAACCGTCGCTCCACCGTAGCTGGAGGAGGATACCGCCAATATAATCTGCGTAGCGATAGTCGCGGCCGTAAGGAACCTATGGGGCTTTTCAATCATAACGCCGTTCAAAATAGTTCCGTTTTGAAGCATATCCTCTAAATTAATCAGTTCGCAGTTATGCAATGCGTTCTGGGCAAAATAATCCGCGTCGTGAAAATGAATTATTCCCTCGTCGTGCGCTTTGACTATATCATCCGGCAGCAAAAACCGTCTGGTTATATCCGTGCTGGTAATGCCCGCCAAATAATCCCTTTGAGTAGTAACTACCCTGGCGTTTTTGTTTGAATTTTCGCTGTTCCAATACTCGTTTTCCCCTTCTATAAGCTCTTTAATAGTTTGGTCAGTAGTATTGGCCTTTCTTACCAGCTCCCTTGTATATCGGTAGGTGATATATTTTTTGGCAAGCTGGTACCTGTCCAGCTCCATCAATTTTTCTTCAATAATATCCTGAATATCCTCAACAAGAATTCTTTTTTTATTTAAATCCTCAATATATTTTATTATGCCCTCAATCTCGTCCTTCGTCGCCTTTTCCTTACCCTTAACCTCATTGTTGGCCTTGCCTATGGCAACGCGGATTTTATCAGAATCATAATCAACTATATGCCCGTCCCGCTTAACTATCTTCATTTTTTCTTCCTCCTTGTATGGTCAGTTAATTGTACAAAATTAAACTGTTTTCAGCAAGTCGCACTTGCGACTTTTATAGCTTTGTGATAAAATAAATTAGGTGATGAATATGAACGGTCCCTTTGACCGACTGTCTGAAGCGGAAAAAAGCCAGCTTTACGAATTGCTTGGAGTACATATATACAATTTTAAGAAAGATTCGGAAATATTCCCTACTCTGAAAAGACGCAATATTGTGGGAATTATTTTAAAAGGCTGCGCGCAGATTTTAAACGTTGAATATAACGGCAACGTAATAGTATTGGAAACCCTTGGTCAAAACAGTATATTCAGCAGCAGCATGACCGCCATCCATATAGAAAATTATATAATTGTAGCCAGAGAAGCTACTTCAGTTCTGCTGATTGATTATGTCAGCCTAATGAAGCCTGAAAATCTGTCGCATAGCTGCTTTAATATCTTTCTAAGCAATCTGTTTGATATAATGAATGTTAAATTTAAAAAAGCCAACGAAAGAATGAAGGTGCTGGAGGAAAAACAGATAAGGAATAAGCTGCTTATGTATTTTGATATAGAATACAGAAAAACACGGCTGAAGCATATAGAGCTCCCATTTTCCTGGAAGGAATTTGCCGATTATATCGCAGTAAACCGAACCGCCATGTTTCGTGAAATTAAAAATATGAAGGAAGAGGGAGTTATAGCAGTCCGGAATAGAAGAATCACTTTATTATATAAAAGCAACAGTCTGCTCGACCAATACTCCGAAAAAGGCTGAAGCAGCCAAAAACAGCCTTATATTTACGCGCTTTCCCGCTGCGCGGCCTCGAAAAGCCCCGATAAGCGCAGGCCATTCCGCCTTATGCTAATATAAAATTAGCATAAAAAGGCTGTATTCTCAAAGACTTTACGTTAAAGCGCTGTGTAAAATAATGCCGGCATTAGTGTGCAAAGTTACCCTAAATTGACAAGGGCATATACGGTCAGGACAGGGCCGTTTCCGCGTCCTGCTGTGTTGCTTTTCGCTCCGTGTACGTCCAGTACACGTCCTTCAAGCGCCTTGCAGGGCACGGAAACGGCCGCTGTCTGACTCTTTGACCTCCAGCAGGTTTGATTTCGGCATTTTCAAGGAAGCGGAATGAGGTGTGCTGAACGCACACCGATCGACAATGACGCAGAAAATGCCAAAATCAGACCGCTGGAGGCGTGTATCCCCTTGTCAATTTAGGGTAGTTTTACAGCGTCGTCCTTGACAATTTATTTTCAGTATCCTATAATAATTTTGTCCTAACATAAAGGGAATACTTTTTATACTCAACCCTGACTGAAAGGCGCAGCTTAAAACATCCTTTTAACTTTAGCCGCGCCTTAGAATTAAGGACGCGATATTTTTTTATAATAAAGAGGTGAAAATCATGGAAACCAGAGTAGCCGTCATGGGAATAATTGTGGAAACCAGGGAATCTACTGAAGAATTGAACGCAATTCTGCACGATTACGGCGATTATATAATAGGGCGCATGGGTATTCCCTATAAACCTAAAGACATCCATATAATTTCCATTGCTATTGACGCGCCTCAGGATGTTATTTCGGCGCTGGCAGGAAAATTGGGCAATATTGAGGGTGTAAGCGTCAAAACCGCCTATTCCAACGTAGTAGGCCATGTATAATTTATTTTCGCTTATAGACCGGTTAGCCGAAGAACATTCGCTCTCCAAGGAGCAGTATGAAGCGCTTATAGCAGGCCGTAGCCAGTCGCTGGCCGATTATGCCGCGCAAAGAGCCGATAAAGTCAGACGGGAAATATATCATAACGACGTATACATCCGCGGCCTTATTGAAATAAGCAGCGTATGCCGCAACGACTGCTATTACTGCGGCTTACGCCGTTCAAATAAAAGCTGCCAGCGATATACATTAACATATGACCAGATATTAAATTGCTGCGCTCAGGGCTATATTCTGGGCTTTAGAACCTTTGTGCTGCAAGGAGGAGAGGGCGCGGTAAAAATCGACGGCATATGCGCTCTTGTAAAAGAAATAAAAAACCGTTATCCCGAATGCGCCGTAACATTATCCTTGGGCGAATACTCCCTGGAACATTACCGCAGAATGCTCGAGGCCGGAGCGGACAGATATCTTTTAAGGCATGAAACCGCGGACAGAGCGCACTACAGTCTGCTTCATCCGCCCGAAATGTCCTTTGACCACCGGATGCAGTGCCTTAAGCACCTTAAACGCCTGGGCTTTCAGGTAGGCTGCGGATTTATGCTAGGCTCGCCCTATCAAAAAGCCTACCATATAGCTCAGGACCTCAAATTCATTGAGGAATTTAAGCCGGATATGTGCGGAATAGGCCCGTTTATTCCTCAAAAGGATACCCCCTTTGGCAATATGCCTCCCGGCAGCGCCGGTTTAACCATTTATCTGCTGTCCCTGATACGGCTGATACAGCCCAATATCCTGCTGCCCGCCACTACCGCGCTGGGAACTATTGAAAAGGACGGACGCTTAAAGGGAATCCTCGCCGGAGCCAACGTAGTTATGCCTAATTTATCCCCGCCCGCCGTTCGGGACAAATACGCCATATACGACAATAAGCTGACTTCGGGAGCTGAATCAGCCCAAAGCCTTGAAACGCTTAAAGTAGAAATACGTTCCATCGGCTTTAACGCAGTCCAGGCGCGCGGCGATATAAAAAAGTAAAATATTTTCAATACAACCGTTCACGGATGATAACACAGCAGAGTAAAAACGACTCACCGCGGCGCATTGCTCCACGAACGCATCATCGGCTAGTTAAAAGAAAGGAAGTGCCGGCATGGCAATTTACAATCCCAAATCCCTCAAGGCGGAGGAATTTATAAATCACGAGGAAATTCTGGAAACCATTAAATACGCGGAGGAAAATAAAAATAATATTCCTCTGATAGATTCAATTCTGGAAAAGGCGCGCCCGGTAAAAACCGCCGGCGGCACGCGCTGCGCAGGCTTAACCCACCGCGAGGCTTCAGTATTACTGGCCTGCGAGATTCCTGAAAAGGTAAAAGAAATGTATAAATTGGCCGAAGAGATAAAGCTGGCCTTTTATGGAAACAGGATAGTTATGTTTGCGCCTCTCTATCTTTCTAATTACTGCGTAAACGGTTGCGTATACTGTCCCTACCACATGAAAAACAAGCATATACGGCGTATAAAGCTCTCTCAGGAGGATATAAGGCGCGAGGTTATAGCCCTTCAGGATATGGGGCATAAGCGTCTGGCCATAGAAGCAGGCGAGGACCCTGTAAACAACCCAATAGAATATATCCTGGAATCCATAAAAACCATTTATTCCATTCAGCATAAAAACGGGGCAATACGCCGGGTAAACGTAAACATAGCCGCTACCACCGTGGAAAACTACCGCAAGCTCAAGGACGCGGGAATAGGAACCTATATCCTCTTCCAGGAGACTTATAATAAAAAAAGCTATCTTGAGCTGCATCCTACCGGCCCAAAGCACAATTACGACTACCACACCGAAGCCATGGACAGAGCCATGGAGGGCGGCATAGACGACGTGGGGCTGGGAGTGCTCTTTGGCCTGGAAGGATATAAATACGAGTTTGCCGGGCTTTTAATGCACGCAGAGCATCTGGAGGCCGTGCACGGAGTAGGCCCGCATACTATCAGCGTACCCAGAGTAAAGCACGCGGACGATATAGACCCCAACGCCTTTGACAACAGCCTTTCAGACGAAACCTTTGAAAAGATAGCCGCCTGCATACGCATAGCCGTACCCTATACCGGAATGATAATTTCTACGCGCGAAAGCCAGGAAGTAAGAGCAAAGATGCTTCATCTGGGCGTATCTCAGATAAGCGGAGCCTCGCGCACCTCTGTGGGCGGCTACTGCGAGGAAGAGCGGCCCCATGATTCAGAGCAGTTTGACGTATCCGACCAGCGGACGCTGGACGAAGTAGTAAACTGGCTTATGCGTCTGGGCTTTATTCCCTCCTTCTGTACTGCGTGCTATAGAGAAGGCCGCACCGGCGACCGTTTTATGGACCTATGCAAGAGCGGTCAGATTTTAAATTGCTGCCATCCAAACGCGCTTATGACGCTGGCCGAATATCTGGTGGACTATGCAAGCCAGGATACAAAGCAAATAGGCTTTGCTCTTATAGATAAAGAACTGGATAAAATCCCCAACCCCAAAACCAGAGAAATAGCCAAACAGAATATTCAGAATATCAAGGCGTCCAACCGCCGCGATTTCCGCTTTTAAGGAGGTGCCGGCTATGAGCCTGAATGAACAGACCTCCGCCGAAAGACTGCATATAGGCTTTTTCGGGCTGCGCAACGCAGGCAAATCCAGTCTGGTAAACGCCTTTACCGGACAGCAGCTTTCCTTAGTCTCCGATATAAAGGGCACGACCACCGACCCTGTTCAAAAGGCCATGGAATTGCTGCCTATCGGCCCAATAGTAGTCATAGATACCCCCGGCATTGACGATTATGGCGCCCTGGGTGAAATGCGGGTCCAGCGCGCGCGCGCTATCCTTGATAAAACCGATTTGGCTATCCTGACTGCAGACGCCCTAATTGGCCTGCAGCAGGCCGATAAAGAGCTTATAGCGCTCTTTAAGGCAAAAGAAATTCCCTATATCATTGCATACAATAAGGCCGACCTGCTTAAAAAAATTCCTGAATGCGCGCCAAACGAAATTTATGTCAGCGCTAAGGAAAATATTAATATTAACGCGCTTAAAGAGCTTGCGGGCAAACTGTCGGGCGCAAAAAAAAGCAACAAGCGCATTATATCCGACTTGCTAAAGCCCGGAGATACCGCGGTATTGGTAACGCCCATAGACGCTTCAGCTCCTAAGGGACGGCTTATACTTCCCCAGCAGCAAACCATTCGGGATATATTGGACGGAAACGCCATAGCGCTGGTATGCCAGGAAACCGAGCTCTCCCAAACTCTCCAGGCGCTTAAAAGCAGGCCCAGCATAGTTATAACTGATTCTCAGGTCTTTGAAAAGGTTGACAAGGCCGTTCCTTCGGACATCCCTCTTACCTCCTTTTCAATACTTTTTGCACGCTATAAGGGCAATCTTTTGGAAGCGGCCAAAGGCGCGGTGCAATTGGATAAACTCAGGGACGGCGATAGGATACTTATCGCCGAAGGCTGCACTCACCACAGACAGTGCGAGGATATAGGCACAGTTAAGCTGCCGCGCTGGATTGAAAATTATACCCGCAGGAAATTAAAATATGAATTTACGTCGGGCGGCGATTTTCCTGAAAATCTATCCGGCTATGCCTTGGTAATACATTGCGGCGGCTGCATGCTGAATGAAAGAGAAATGAAAGCCCGAATCCGCCACAGCGCAGACTGCGGAGTGCCTATAACAAATTACGGCGTGGCCATAGCGCAAATGCACGGTATCCTCAAACGCGCCCTCACTCCCTTTTCGGAAATAGTAAGCGCTTTAGACTAAAACCTTCGGGCTCCGCTTTTATTCAAGCGGAGCCCAGCTTTTATAATGCACTCATTTATTTTTACAGCGCGGACAGACGATATATTATCCGTCATTCGCTTTACGGACGCGGGCGCCGATTATGCAGAAAATCCATTCTGCCCGCAGCCAATGCGAAAATATCTGCAATGGCGGCCTTATCAGCAGAAGATATGGCCATTCTAGTGCGGATGGCCCATTTATTTTCGCAATATATAAAAGAATATTATAGCGCTGTTAAAGAAGCGCCCGAATAATTATAAATAAAGGCGAACCTCCAACATGGTTCAATACTGCACCCATTGACCTTTGCGCAGTTTTTCAAGAGGGCTACGCACTATCCCGCAATCCTCTGCTTTGATTATATTTTCTATACAGAGCGCCCAAAATCCTTTCAGGAGGAATAAAGCATGAATGAAATAACTATAAAGCAAGCGCAGTCGCGTAATATTATATCAAAATCCAATCTGCCGGTATGCGAATACTCAGCTAATCCCTATATCGGCTGCACCCACGGCTGCAAATATTGTTACGCCTCATTTATGACGCGCTTTACCGCTCATACCGAACCCTGGGGGAAGTTTTTGGACGTTAAAAACTGGCCGGAAATAAAGAACCCGCAAAAATACGCCGGAAAGGAGCTGTTTATAGGCTCGGTAACAGACCCCTATCTTCCTCAGGAAAAGCAATATAAGCGCACGCGCGCATTGCTTGAGCAACTAAAGGGCAGCGGAATAAAACTCAGCATCGCCACTAAAAGCGATTTAATACTGCGCGACTTGGATTTAATAAAAACCTTTCCCGACGCCCGCGTTTCATGGTCCGTCAATACGCTGGACGAGAAATTCAGAAAGGATATGGACAAAGCCGCAAGCATTGAACGGCGGCTTGATGCTATGGAAATTTTTTACCGTTCAGGCGTTCGTACTACCTGCTTTATTTCTCCTATCTTTCCCGGAATTACTAACGTAAAGGAAATTATTCAAAGAGTGAGCGGGCAATGCAACTTAATCTGGCTGGAAAATCTTAATCTTCGCGGCGCTTATAAAAAGGTTATACTGGACTATATAAAAGAAACGCGATACTTTCTGCTTCCCATATACAAGGATATTTACCATAGCGGCAAACTCTGTTACTGGGAAAGCCTGGATAACGAACTGAGGAGCTTTGCCGTCCAAAACGGTCTGGAATATGCGACAAATAACGACAGCATAAAAAACCCGTTTAATGCACCGCCTGTTATAGTAAATTATTTTTATCATGAACAGCTGGTAGCGCATTAATGCGCCCTAGCCCTTATGCTCAATATGCCGTCCCTACATAAAAATCCATATTCCCATGCCCATATGCCCGTACCCAGCCGCTCTAAGCATTGTTACATAAAAAAGCCGTTATTATAAATACGGCAATGCGGTAAAACAGGGCGCTCGCCTCTCCGCCGCGCATTAGCTCTAATTGTCTTGTCCTGATGGAATATTGTTAGCCGGCTTCCTTCCAGCGGCGTCTTTTCCATCTCAGCAGCAGCGCTGAATTAATAATAACAAGGACTGAACCGGCATTATGTACCAACGCCCCTACTACCGGATTCAGCACCCCTGTTATGGCAAGCGCTATCGCAATAAAATTAAGCAGCATCGAAAAAGAGAGATTGCATTTAATAGTAACAAGCATACGCCTAGCCAAAGCAAACAAATGAGGAAGTTCCTTTATCTCATCGTCCACTAGCGCTATATCCGCCGCATCTACAGCTATATCGCTTCCCACCCCTCCCATAGCTATTCCAACATCCGCTTTTTTCAGAGCAGGAGCGTCATTTATCCCATCTCCTATCATACAAACCGGCTGATTAAGCTTCTGAAAACCGTCTATATATTTTAACTTATCCTCAGGCATGCACTGCGCATGAACTTCATTTATACCCAGCTGCCTAGCTATAGACTGAGCGGCTTGGGGATGGTCTCCTGTTAAAAGCACCGGAGCAACCTTTAATGTTAAAAGACGCTTTATTATTTGCGCGCTTTGAGGCCGAAGCTCGTCGGCCAGCGCTATAAATCCAGCCGGCACTTTATTAAGCGCAATAAAAATAATGGTGCAGCCAGCAGATAAAAACGCCTCAAGTCGGCAGTTCCATTCCTCCGGTATAATTATTTCGCGGTCGCGCAGCAGCTCCTGATTTCCCGCCAGGACTTCCAAGCCGCGCGATACAGCCCATACTCCTCTGCCAGGCAGCATTTGGAAAGCCTCCGGCTGGAAAGGCAATGAGGCGGTATCCCTTTTATAGCAACGTACTACCGCTTTGCCCAGCGGATGCTCCGAACGAATTTCAGCCGAAGCGGCCAGCATATATAATTCATCCTCCGAATATTGCGCATCCATGCTGAAAATCGCCTTCACCTCAGGAACCCCATATGTAAGCGTGCCTGTTTTATCAAAGGCAATCCGGCTTACTCTGGCCAATTTTTCCAGAGCGCCGCCCTCTTTAACCAGCAAGCCATGCTTAGCTGCATTACCAATAGCGGCCATAATAGCCGTAGGAGTAGCAAGCACAAGAGCGCAGGGACAAAATACCACCAGGATAGTAACTGCGCGTATTATTTCTCCCGTAATAATCCAGGTCAGCGCCGCAGCAGCAAGAGCGATAGCAACTATCCAAGCAGCCCAGCGGTCGGCAATCCCTACAATCTTAGCCTTACCCGGGTCTGCTGACTGCACCAGGCTTATCATACGTTGTATAGAACTGTCCTGTCCCACCTTTACAGCCCGCATTTCAAACGAGCCGAATTGATTAACCGTACCGCTTAAAACCTCGTCTCCCGCCCCTTTATCTACCGGCAGGGGCTCTCCTGTCATAACAGCCTGATTAATAGAAGTTTGCCCTGATAAAATTACTCCATCCACAGGGACGCTTTCCCCAGGCAGCACGCGCAGAATATCCCCAATTTTAACCTGCTCGCACGGAATTATAATTTCTCCGCCGGCGCTTATAACCCGCGCCGTCTGCGGCGTAAGATGAACCAGCCTTTCTATTCCCGCTCTGGCTTTAGCAACAGTTAGGTCCTCCAAAAGCGCTCCCAGCTGCATTATAAATGCAATTTCACCCGCAGCAAAATCCTCGCCTATAATTACCGAAGCTATAAGCGCTATGGAAACTAAAACGTCCGCCTTTATATCAAAGGCTGTAACTAATCCTATGATTGCCTCCAGCACTATGGGAACACCGCATAGAATAATGGCTATCCAAGCCACATCAAAGGGCAGGGGCAGCAAATTAAATATGCTGACTATCAAGGCTATGCCAGAGACAGCTAATAGGATTATATCTTTTTTAACTCCTCCACGCGCTAAAACCTGCTCGAGTTTTTCCATAAGCTTTTTCATATTAAAACGCCTCCCTTTATACCCCATTAGGTATATATAAATTATACATATAGGGGTATAGGTTGTCAAACGTTGATTAATAGAAACTGTTACCGCATAAAAGTTAATAATGCTTAGGGGGCGGCTCTTGGCGGCCGCAAGGCCGCGGGCCGAGCTAAAGCTCGGCCCAGCCGGCAAAGCCGGCTCAAGAGCCGCCCCCTAAGCATTATTAACTTTTATGCGGTAACAGAAACAAACGCCGCTCTAACCAAAGCTAAAAATGTCTTTAATAGCTTAATTTCCCATATATACCAAGCATTTAATACCTTCTCCAGCGCTCAATCGTCAAACTCCCTTTCATGCTCTTTAAAGAATCTATAATACTCCTTAACATTTTCCAGCTGAGTCCACCTTTTTACGTCCACAGGCTCATCATCCAAATCATATATTTTCGCTCCATTCATTGACAGAACAAAGGGCGAATGCGTCGATATAACAAACTGACAGCCAAAAAACCTGGCTGAATCCTCTATGTATTTTATCAATTCCCGCTGTCTGACAGGCGAAAGACTGTTTTCAGGCTCGTCCAACAGAAAAAGCCCATTTTCAGTAATCTTTTCTGAGAAATATAAAAACGCGCTCTCCCCATTTGAGCATTCTCGGATATTATCCATTAATTCTGAGCGAACAAATTTGGACTGGGTCATCCTTCTGGCTTTAGTTACTCTCTTAAGATTGTCATAGTCGTCCAACGAGCGCACCTGAAACTTAGCATATTTTGCATCCAGATAATCCTCGAAAAGAGTTTCCTTCTTTAAATCAATGCCCTCATTTATATCCCGCACGGTCAGCATATAGTCAAAAACATCGTCGCTGGTAATAGCCCGGCTGTTATCTGGGAGCGGCTCATGCAGCTCATAGCCGCACAGTTTTAGATACTCCCCAAAAAAGTTAGACCTGTTAAACTTGCTGTCCCGCAAAAGACGCAGCTTTTCCGCAATTATATTTAGCGCCGTAGTTTTTCCCGTACCGTTTCCGCCATAAAGAATAGTGACAGGCTCAAAATCTATTCGGCAAAAAGCATGCTTTGAAAGTATTTGAAACGGATAATAGGAATTATAACATGTCCTTTTTTGCTTAAGAAAAAAATCGAACTCCATATCGCTATTCGGAAAAGTAAAATAATTTAGATATATCATTCCGCAGTCTCCTTTTTTACAGGCACACCCAACCTAAATTACACTATAAAAATATTATAGCATTCTCTTTACACTCTGTCATTGTCGCCATGAAAATTTTTCTGCTAACATAAATTATTATAATATAAAAAATATCTGATTGACTTATTTCCATAAAATAATTATAATAAACTTCGCAAACAATATATTATAATAATTAAATATAATATGCGCCTGTAGCTCAGTTGGATAGAGCAACGGCCTTCTAAGCCGTGGGCCAGGGGTTCGAATCCCTTCAGGCGCACCACCAATATAATCCGAACTTGTTTCCGATAGGGGATGGGTTCGGATTATTTGTTTTCTTTGACCATTACGAAACCACCCATTTCCGCAATGGAGTGAAGCGGAAAATTTCATCTAAGCCAAGGTGCCGTAGAGGAAATCAAGATTTTTAGATCTTGCCAAAGAGTTTTCACTATGTGCTTTCGCGGCGCACGATAGATACTATTTTCGTAGGAACAAATTATAAGCAAAGCCAGGAAACCTTTTATAATAGCTTCCTGGCTTTGTACGCAACAAAGAGAAAACCTTTGCTGCGGTATCTGATAAAAGTGCGCATCTGATTATTGGATATTTGTTGTTTGTCGGCACCAATCCTTAAAAGATAATATTACACGTTGAAAGTCTTCACTATTAGGGAGAAAGCCGTTATGAGCAGTTATATTACGAACTCTTTCTAGCTCTTCAAAACGAAGTTCTACAAATTTAATATCTTTGATGTAGGGAAGAAAATCAGCTTCATATTTTCGAATAAGGGAAAGTAAGTCTGCCCAGTCGATATAGAATAATGGATTATCGCCGCGAGGAGTAAGCCAGTAGTGCTTTTTCTCTGTTTCTTCCCTGGATTTCACCTTACTCTTTTGAGCGGAATTTGCCGCAATTTCCCACCAATTATCCCCTAGTTTTCTATGTAACACCAGTTCCACCAGTTTGCGTGCAGAGTTTTCATAACAATGCAAAACAATATATAATTGGGCCATCTTTTGAGCTTGCCCTATCTCTTCATCCGAAAGATATGGTGTCCTCAAAATTCCGGCAGCATCCTCAATTTGCGGTTCTGTTTCCCATAAATATCCATATTCTTTTTCAAAAGCAGTAACTGCAGGGAGTGTTAGCTTGTATAAGCCAGACTTGCTACCTTTACAAACATTTTTGCTTTTAGCAAATGATGCTTTCGCTCGGGTTACATTCAACTTTGACAAACAGGCGACTTCAAAATATTGATTAATGGTTGCTAAAGAGATTTCAGGATTGCCAGTATCTTTTTGGCAAAACCACATGATAGCTTCAGCCTGTTCTTCCTTTGTGTGGAGAGAGAGTAAGCAACTATGTGCAAATGTGTTAAACATCTATCTTATCACTTTTGATGACCTCAAAACCGCATTGGCCGATAAGAAAACAGGTTCGGATTTGGATTGCTCAACTGCACCATATCGGGGCAAAGTTCATTTTGCCCCGTTTTATTTTCCCTTTGAAAAAATGTGCCGTTTTCCTATTTCAATTTTAGCAGCATATACCTAAAATTTTTAATAGCTAATAATTTTGAAAATATGCATTATCTAAAAGTGGCTAATATGCTGGAAATCTTCTATTTCTCCAATAATAAACAGACAAAAATATATAATAAAAACTGTCAGCCCAAAAACACCCTTTTGTTAATTGCAATTTTTTCCAAATCATCAGATGTTAAATCATCTTTTATAAGTTCATATAAACTGCTGCTTTCTAAACGCGTTTGAAAATCAACCCTCCATTCACGCCGTTCAGATTTATTTAAGCCATAGCAATTCAATAGTTCTTCACCTACTGGCGTTTTAAATGCCTCTATATATTCCCTCAAAAATTCATCTTTAAAAAGAATAGCCGTATAATATAAAATATAATATACATAAGGAATTATTTCATATCTAGTGCTCATAGCATACAGTTTATCCAAAGCTATTGTATCCAAATTATTTTTAAGCAAATGATATACATCCTTGAACATATTATACCTTATGCTCTTACGTGTCGCCAGCAAAAAAATAGAATTCATATCCTTATAATGATGCAAGATAAGTTGCACCATAGCCTTAATAGGCGGCAAAGTTTTTATACGGCATCCATAAATTTCTATTTCCATCGCATCTGATAAAAATTCAGCTATATCTATTCTTTTACCAGTATATTCACCCCAAAAAATATCAAAATTAAGATCAATATTTAATTGTCCCCAAGGTTCTATATTTTTTACCCAAGGAGCCGTTTGATGAGAGGAGGACAGCATCATTATTTTATCCTGTCTTGACTGCAACGTTGTATAAAATTCATTATCTTTTAATATTCTCTCAAAATCAGCTAATTCTTTTCTCGGCAGCAATATATCCAAATCAGAGAAAACTCTATGCCCAGTACAGCCATACGCCTGAATTGATAGCGCCTCACCCTTTATATGCGCATACGTTTTATTTTGAATATCCTCAAAAAAACTCTTTGCTCTTTTATATCGCGTTCCCATAATTATATGTTGCAGCTGCATAAAAATTCACCTTGCCTTCAAATACAAATTTCTATATTCAATATATTCCTGCGTTTCCATAACCTTTTGACGGTCGTATCCGTTAAGAACAAGCTCTTTATAATTATAAAGGACATTTTTATAAATTTATTATCGACCCTTATTTTATATAATTTTCGGCCTGTTTTGTAAATATCTCATAATACTTACCATGCAACAGCATTAATTCATCATGTGTGCCAGCTTCCTTTTATTTTCCCGTATATTAATTATAGCATGCAATACCAGCTGTACGCCTTCTATTAACAATATCCATGGTCCTATAGTTGCAATGATGGAAAGCAAAACAGCAATGGCCATAAAATACTGCAACGTATTATTGATAAAATCTCTTGCAGCATTTGTTTGACGAACATATTCATTTATTGCCCACGTATATCTGTTATAATAATCTGGATTATCTATATATTTATAATCAATTTGCGCAGCTTTCTTATAAATATCGCTATTAATTTTTAAATTAATATATGTATTTTTTCTTTCAAAATAACTATAAAAAGCGCACGGTATCAAATATGTCATTAACGATATACTGCAAATAATCAGCGCATAAAGAGTTACATATAAAAAAGATTGTCCGCCAACTAATAAATCCACCACTCTTTCAGGAAAAAATACATATATAACATCCTTTATTGGAGCAAGCAAGGTGGCTACAGTAATGGATAATATTAAATAAAGCCTTCCATATTTCCAATACGGCCGGCAAAGCCATAATATATTTTTTATATTCTTAATAATTGCTTTCATTTTAGATGTTTTTTCTATTTTATTTAATTTTTCATTGATTTACATGAACAACCCTTGATTTATGTGAAAAATATATTGCTCGTTTTATTGAAAAGCTCGCTATACTATCAACTAGCAGAGCCTTACATAATACTATCTCTATTAGGCTTTAAAATAATACTGAAATACCCGAATATTAACTAAGACCTTTTAACATTTATATGTTATCACAATGTTTTTTATATGTCAATAAATTTCTAGAAATATTCAATTCTATAAATGTTTTCATAAATATTTGTCAACCCCGGCTGCTGAAATAGTAATCTTCGCCCAGCCTCAAGCTAAGCTTGAGGCTGGGCCCGCGCCGCCCCTCTTTTTTC
>OGCQ01000916.1_pt1 | contig 42313 bp, 71 predicted proteins | sample 1570161 | NCBI WGS metagenome assembly OGCQ01 (sample SAMEA4384402, study PRJEB24528) | human gut metagenome | reverse complement strand
GACAGCTCACAGGTCGGCGAGATGTTGGACAGCTCACAGGTCGTCAAGATGTTGGACAGCTCACGGGTCGGCGAGATGTGGGGAATCTCACAGGTCGTCAAGATGTTGGACAGCTCACAGGTCGTCAAGATGTGGGGAAGAAGCACTGCAAGAGATTTTAAAATTTGGCCGAAAATTAAAATATGGGTATCTCAAGAAGGCACATTTGAGATGGTGGCGCATCAGAACAAAAGCGAGGAATAACATATGCAGGAGCAGAAGAAAAACGAATCCTGGGGCGAATTCGAAGAGTTTTTCGCGACGGCAGTTATAAACCAGGCGAACAGGAGTACAAAAAGATGGTTCTTTGCATGGATGATAACAACGGTGGTTCTACTGGTTACCAATGCAGTGTGGATATCGGTTGTTTTTTAGGAGGTGGATACGATGATTGAATGTCATGAGCAGAGATATCCGGCGGCACTCAGTTATGTGGCTGTCATGAGCGACCCAGAGCGGGCAACGGAAGCATACGAAGAACATCAGCAGAACGAAGATAAGCTGTTTTGGCTTGCTATGATCTGCTGGACACTGACAACCCTTGCAGTTGTCGTACTGGCATGAGTCGGAGGATGTGCCGAACGAACCGGGCGGCGGCGCTGACGGGCGCAAGCCGTTACACCGGATACGCAAAGCCAAAGAAAAAGGCCGTCAGCTTGACGGAGCTGAACGGCCAACTGGTAAATAAATTACAGTTACAGTTTAACAGGATTAATCCAGAAAGGCAATATGGAAAACTATAAATGTTGCGAGAGTGCACGAGGTATAGCAATAAATGAAAAAGAGCTGGACGAAGATAAGGGCTTTTGCGTGTCAATCGTTATACCAGATGAACAGTTGCCGAGGTTTATGAGAAAAATAGCAAGAAATATGAGGGACGAAACGTTGAGAACCCTAAGAGTAAGATTATGAGGAGGTAAAGACAGATGGGTGAGAAAAATATGGTTACAATCCCGTATGAGGATTTTGCGAAGCTGATGAGAACGGCAGGGCGTGTTGAAGCCGCGTTGGCTATTCTGAGATCGGAAACAGGGATTTATGTTAAATGCCCTGAGATGATTGCCATTCTGGGCGGCGAAGAAGAGGTAATTTATACCAATATTACGGGGGCAAATTGATGAATAGCCGATGTGATAGCTGCGGAGCAGCAGAAGAAGATTGCCAGGATTGCAAGGCGGAATCGAATAGAAGAAAAAATCGTCAGAGAGAAAGAGAGGACATTGAGAATGAATTTATACCAGATTGATGCTGAAATCATGAGAGCTTTTGAGAGTGCTATGGACCCGGATACCGGAGAGATCGTTGATGCAGAAGCATATGCGGCGCTTGATCGCTTAAGCGTAGAGCGGGATAACAAAATTGAAAACATTTTGCTCTGGATTAAAGATTTAAAATCTGATGCAGATCAGCTCAAGAAAGAAAAGGTGGCATTTGCAGAGAGACAGAAAATCGCAGAAAGAAAGTGTGAAAGCCTTACCCGTTATGTTTCCGGGGTTTTGTCCGGCCAGAAGTTTAAAACAGCAAAGGTAGAAGCTTCCTGGCGTAAATCAGAAGTGGTCGTTTATGATGGTGATATTGCAAAACTGCCGGAAAAATTCAAAAAATACGCAGATCCAGAACTTAAAAAGACGGAGTTAAAAAAAGCTCTGAAAGATGGAGAGGAGATTGACGGAGCCAGACTTGAACAGAGAAGCAATTTACAGATTAAGTAAATGGAGGATCGAAAGATGGGACTGAAATTTCGTTTACTTAAGGCTTCGGAGATTGACTGTCGCATTGCTACAGTAAGCCAGAAAGGCGTATCCTTGTTGCTCTATAAGGATGCACGAGTAGATCAGAACATTCTTGATGAAACTGTTGGGCCGATGAACTGGCAGAGGAGTCACAGCCGGGACAACGCAAACTGTACAGTCAGCCTGTGGGATGAAGAAAAAAAACAATGGATATCCAAAGAGGATACCGGAACTGAGAGTTACACTGAAAAGGAAAAGGGTATTGCATCTGACAGTTTCAAACGTGCCTGCTTCAACTGGGGCATCGGTCGGGAACTGTACACCGCACCGTTTATATGGATTCCGTCCGGAGACTGTTATGTACAAGAAAGCGGAAGATGTGATTCAAGAGGAAAGCCGGGATATACATGTAGTGAACGCTTCGAGGTAAGCAGAATCGGTTATGACGAAGATAGGAACATTAATGATCTTGTCATCAAGCGAAAGGCGAATAAAAAAGGCGAACATGATAGAGTGGTTTATTCCATGAAGCCTATAGCATCAGACGGAAAAGGAATTCAGATGCCGGAAAAACTGGACGGGAAATATATAAATTCCATTGCACTGGAACTTGAGAGAACAGGGGTAAGCCTTAAGAGTATGCTTAAAAGCTACGCCGTAGAAGATGTTCACGATCTCAGTTTTGACCAGTACAAAGACGCAATGGACAAACTCAGAACTAAACCAGACGCAAAACCTGTGAACACCACTCCGCCGGACGATGCCGGAGATGACCTGCCCTGGAACACTCCAGCGAGGTAGCCTATGGAGTGCAAGGGAAAACTGATAAGTGCCGCCAAAGACTGGGTATCTGGAAAATTCCGGCTGACATTTGAGATTGAGGACGATGTATCCGGCCAGATTGACGGCATTGCGGATAAGCCTCTGCGGATTAAGGCGGCACATTGGAGAGAAAAGCGTAGCCTTGACAGCAACGCATACTATTGGGCACTCCTGTCAAAATTTGCAGAAACTCTCGATATCTCAAAACCGCGTGCACACAACATCATGCTAAGAGAGTATGGACAAGTTGATTTATCATCCGGCCATTTGAGCTATGCTGTAATTCCCGATACAGAAGAAGCGGAAAACGACATTTTAGAGAGACAAACATTCCATATCAGACCAACGTCAGATGTAAGAGGCGGGAAAGATGGAATCAACTACCGCACATACATTATCCTTAGAGGGTCTAGCCAGTATGATACAGCCGAAATGTCACATCTCTTGAATGGCTTGATAAATGACTGTAAACCGTTAGGCATTGAGACAGCCAGGCCAGAAGAACTGGAACGGATGAAACAGCTTTACGATCAGAACCGGAGGGAAGATGGCCCAGACATACTACGAGGAGCATTACGGGAGCCGTGATGACTTCCGGCAAGAGTTTGGCAAATCATATTTATGATGTATAGCCGAAAGGCTTTACATATAGCTCATGGCTTTGATTAATGTGTCACGACAGTATATTGATGCCATTGATATTGCCCCGCACGCTGATATCTGCCCTGCGGGGCAGAAAGGAGGGCTATGGACTTTAAGGTTACATCTGCCGCAACAGCGGCTGTATATAATGCTATAGGCGTAGGGCGTGAGAATGTCACAAGCCGCGGTGACCTGGTAAGGCAGACGGGCCTCCCAGATCGTGCGGTAAGGCGGGCAATCGAAATCCTTAGATATGATCGTCCCATCCTTACTGCGGACAACGGAAAAGGTTATTACATCCCCTTATCAAACGATCAGGGACGGAAAGAAGCTGAACGATGGGTAGAAACACAGAATCGCAGATGCAAAAGCATAAAAACAGCAGAAAGAGGAGCAAAGCGCTTTGCGAAGCAGGGCATTAAGAACGGACAGATAGCCGGTCAGCTTTCCCTCTTTGGAGGTATTGGAAATGGGTAAAGCACAGAGAGAAAAGGGAGCTAGGGGAGAAAGGGAGCTTGCCGGGATACTCCGTGAGGAGGGATATGACACCAGAAGGGGGCAGCAGTATTGCGGCGCAGCGGGCAACGCTGATGTGATCGGTCTCCCTGGTATCCATATTGAGTGTAAGCGGGTTGAAAAACTGAATCTTCTGGATGCAGTAGCACAAGCGGTGCATGACGCGCTTCCCGGCCTGCTTCCGGCGGTATTCCACCGGCGCGACCGCTGCGAATGGTTGGTAACCATGCGGCTTACCGACTGGATCCAGATTTACAGAGAGTGGGAGGCCGGAAGAGATGAGAGATAGCTTGATATTTTACAGCAGCTTTGCAAAAGCTATAAAACGCCTACCGGACGCAGAACAGCTTAAGGCACTGTGGGCCATCATTGACTACGGCCTAGAGGATATGGAACCGGAAGATGACGGCTGTACATATATGGCTATCTTTGACATGGCAAAACCCCAGATTGATGCCAATATCAAGCGTAAGGCTGATGGGGCGAAAGGTGGGCGTCCGGCGAAACAAACATACACGGAAGAAACCAGTGGTAATGAAGATGAAAAACCAGTGGTTAAGAAGAAAAAGAAAGAAGCAAAGCCGGAAGATAACAGCCCTGTTGTTGGATACATACCGTTGGTTGACGGAACTGAGTATGCCGTGACAGAAAATGCGCTTGCAGAGTGGCAAAAGCTTTACCCGGCCATAGACGCCAAACAGGAGTTAAGGTCACTTATTGGATGGAATAAAGCAAATCCGACTCATAAAAAAACTCGGACTGGAATTAACAGGCACATTAATACTTGGTTCTCCAGAGCACAGAATAGTGCCAAAAAGGGCGGACAGCAGAAAAAACAGAACGCATTCTGCAACTTTGAGGACCGCGGGACCGACTACGATGATCTGGTAAACAACAGCGTAAAGGAATGGATTGGAGGGGACGCATGATAAAGCTTTTAAAAGGTTTTGATATCCGTATAAGAATCATGAGCGCAGAACATAAGCATCACAGATTTTGCGGTACCGTGATCGGCAGCTATGTTTGGGGATCAGATGATCCGTACGAGCCGTATTTTGTTATCGGGTACCGTATCGGCAGGATGTTCGATGAAGATGAGGAAGATTACGAAGAGGATTATCCGGAACCAGGGTGGTATATCCAACTCTCATCAGACTATGGAGAGGTGTCAACGCCGGTATCGGATATTGGACGCGACTTTTTTATCACACAGGATGAGGCTTTGCAGGCGCGAGAAGATTCGGAGGAAATGAAAAGATGCCAATAAACATGACAGACTACAGAATGATATTAAGAGGCAGAGTGTACAATGTATTGCAAATTGTGCTTGTGACCAGATTTGAAGATGGAGACGATGCGCCAACAGTGAAGTATATCGAAGCGGTATACATCGACGAAGACGGAAGTATAAAAATTCTGCGCGATGAACCTCAGTACTTCCAGTTTTTGAGAAGAGTGGAAGCAACGCAGAAAGAAAGCTAAACTGAAATTAAGATTTGGAGGTCATTATGAAACTGATTGATGCAGATGAGTTGATGAATGATGTGAGGAAAACTATAACAGAGAAATCCGGTGCAATGGATTGGATAAACCTGATCAGCCAGCAAACAGCAGTCACTCCGGTGGTAAAGATGGTTGAATATGAGGGTGAATGGGTTCCGGAGGAATGCTGCACCTTTACAAATCCACTCACCAGCGGCGGCGAAAGCTATATTGATGATGCCGAGACGCCATGCAGTAATTGCGATCAGAACTGCTCAGAGTGTGTCATTCAGAGAGTGATGGATGATTATGCACGGGTTACCGGACAGGCGGTAGATAAAGAGGTGTAGCAGGATGAGTGGGATTATGGTTGACGTACCAGTTATAGCGCATAAAGCTTTTGAGATTACGACCGGGTACATCAAAAACGGAAAATTCGTTGAAGATAATGACGATAGAGCCTTAGATGATATTAAAAAGATGTACCCATACAGCAGAGAAAATAAGCACGTAATTTAAGATTTGGAGGAGGGTGTCATGAGAAAAATATTTTGTGATATCTGTGGAAAAGAAATTGATCCGTGCAATGAGACTTGGAGACAGCAGTTGCAGGCAAATGGAGGAAATCCAAGGATATCATTTAACGAAAGTTTGGGCGAAATCTGTGAAGGATGTGCCACGAAAATTCATTGTTGTGTGTCGATGATGAAATTGCATGATTGGGAACCAGATTTTCATGAATTGGATGGAAAGCGAGAAACATCGGAAAATTAAGATTTGGAGAGGTAAAGATGTTCTTTGACAAGGCTTATCTTGTAGAAGTTATGAGTGGTTGCGCCACTGTTAAAAAATATTGTTCAAAATGCAAACAATCACTACCTCATAAAATCGGCACAAAATACTGTCCGTCATGCGGCAGAAAATTTGTAGATACAAAGGTAGAAAGATTAAACTGAAATTTAACTCAATTTAACTCGTTTTAATTCAACTGCGAGTTGAGTTAACACAAGATTTTAAACAAGACGAGTTGAAATTTAGGAGGTGAGGCAGACGGCGGTAACAATTTACAGCGTTAAGAAAAATGAGCAGTTTGTTGGAATGCACACTGCAAAAGAGATTGCAAACCTGCTTAAATGCAAAGAGGGAACTGTTGGCGTATATGCCATGAATGGCTTACGGCTTTACGGCGAGTATGAATTTAAGGCAGTAGACAGCAAGCCGTTGGCGAAAGAAATGCGCAGGTTATCTTTGGAATATGAAAAGGTGAGGACTCAGTTACTTAACAGCCGGTATGATTTGAGTAGAATCAAGATCATACCAGAAATGGAGCCAGAGGATGAGAACAAGGGAAGCAAAGATGATTGATTATGACGTACCCAAAGAGGACGAATCCCAGCTTGACACTTACTGTCGCAGCCCGGATCCTGAGATAAAGCTTATCCTTTTCGGATGCGCAATATCAAAGGCTCCCGGCATGGAGATAGTAATATATGAGAGCTTGACGGCAAAGGATCCGAAAGAAGCCGGGTATTACAGTCTTTTACGAAAAGGCCGGGACATTCCGGCCAAGACCGATGATTTTTACGGCTATCGAAGAAAAGTCAAAGCAGAGTTTTATCACAGGCTGAAGCTGTTCGGCTTGTGGGACTATAAACATAAGGGGATTTAGGATTATGACACATAAAAACAAGTGGTGGTCACCCGCCAAGATGATACCACCACTTACCTAATCTGCTTAGGTCCATTGTATCAGACCTTTGCAGATTCTGCAAGAGGGAGGATTACTATGGGCCAGAACATCAAAAGAGAAATCATTGATAACATAGTTGTAGCAATGTCGATTTACATTACTGACCAGGATACGCTTTCCATTTTGGACAGTGTAGTATCAAGCGAGTTGACAAAAGTAAACGTGCAGGAGATTACTTCTCTTCCTGCAGAGTGGAAGACTGACACAGAAAAGAGAAATTGCTACCTTCTGGAGCTGTTTAAGATTAAGAAGCGCGGACTCAGCCCGGCCACGATTGACGGATATGTTCGGTCTGTAAAAAGATTCGCAGATGTGGTAGGGAAGGCACTGGACAGTGTAGATACGTTTGACGTTGAGTGGTACTTATCACAGTACGAAAAACGCCCGGGCACAAAAGGGGAAAAGGTTCAGGACAGCACATACAACAACGAGCGCCGTTTTCTTTCAGCTTTTTACACATGGATGAGAAAGTCAAAAATCATAGATGAAAACCCGGTGGAAGCAACGGAACCGAAAAAGGTTGCGCTGAAGCCGATTGACTTCTTTAGCCGGTCTGAGATCATCCAGATGCGGGATGCATGCCGCACTAAAAGAGAGCGTGCGATCATTGAGGTATTCCGCAGCACCGGGGCGCGGGTCGGAGAAATCGCAGAGATAAGGATTGACCAGATCAACACAGAAACGGGAGATATCCTCATTAAAGGAGAAAAGGGCGGCAGATACCGCACGTTATATCTGGACGATGATGCGCGGCATTACTACAACGAATATTTGGAGAACAGAACAGACAACAGCCCGTATATGTTCCCGCAGTCGAAAGCGCCTCACGGGAAAATGAGCGTGAGCGGATTTCGAAGAATCATTAAGGACATCGGAGCGCGGGCAGCGGTGAAAAGCGCTGTATAACCTCATAAAATGAGAAAAACACTTGGCATGAATTTGAAAAACAGAAAGGTTGATATTGGTATCATTCAGGAAATTCTTGGACATGCAAGCCCGGCAGTAACAAGCATGTATTATGCGCAGTCTACACCGGAGACGTTGAGAAATGTCCGGGAAATGGTGCAGATCTAAGGAGAGAGATATGAAGTATAAGAAAAAACCTGTGGTCGTAGAAGCATTTCAGTATGACGGAGATTTAAAGGGAGCAGATGGTAAATATTATGTTCCTGACTGGGCGGCTGAAGCATATGAAAAAGGCATCATGTATTATGATTTGACAGAATTGTTTATCAACACATTAGAGGGTACGCACCATGTAAGTGTAGGTGATTACATTATTCAATGGGTTAAAGGCGAACTGTATCCATGCAAGCAGGATATTTTCGTAAAAACCTATGACGTTTTGATTGGAGATAAACCGGAAACCAATTCGATCAGCAGGGTGTTAGAAAAGTTACATGAGATTGCTGATAATGGGTCCGACATGATTCTTGTTGCGGATGAGCCAGAATATTATGACGGATACGAAGACGGCGCATTGAAAGCAATAGAAATCATAAAAGAAGAGTTTGGGTTAAATTGAAAAGCGGACTTGGAGGATGCAATGAATAGAAGAAACAGGACAAAATTTTTGGGAGATCTTCTTGTCAGAGAAAAGTTTTCCGGATTTGGAAAGTACTGGGCGCGAGAAGTTAGCATTGACCCGTTTCATTCGAAGGAAAGCGGGTTATCGAAGCGTGTGGATTTTATGCAATTTATCCCTCCGGGACAAAGTACAGTGTCAGCAATCGAAAAAGGCATCTTTGTATGCTATGAAGTTAAGAGCTGCCGGGAAGATGTTTTTTCAGGAAACGGTTTGAATTTTATCGGAGAGAAGAACTATATAGTAACCACGATGCAGTGCTATAAAGAAATTCTGGAAGATTATAGAAACGGCACATTAGACGAACATGTTAAAAAGATGAACGGCAAAAAAAGAAGCTATGGAATTCTGGTAGCAATGCCGTCTGGTGCAGACCCATATGAAGAAATGAAAAATCCTACACTGCTGGAATCCGAATGCAAATGGGAGCTGAAGACAATGATCCAGTGTTATGAGTGCTACCGCGAAAAATCAATGACAGAATTACTGTTCTGCATGCTGCGGAGCGGAAAAAACTGAATTTAAGGAGAACGAGGAAAATGAGAGTATTACCAATTCTGTTCAATACGGACATGGTGAGGGCTATTTTGGAAGAAAGAAAAAGCTGCACCAGACGTTTAGTGAAAGCAAGAAGAAAGGATGCTTGCGGTTTCTATGTCACAAAAAATTCGGACGGTTCATTTGCGGGGATCTATGAATACGATGAAAATGAAAGTATGTTTGATAATCAATTGATGCCGCCATATCAGCCCGGTGATATCCTGTATGTCCGGGAAACATGGGAGCACATTGAATGCCATTGCTGCGAAGGAGACGAACACGGAAATTGTTTCCAGGAACCACAAAAGAGTGTTTTATGCAAAAGTTATGGTTGCTATGTATATCGTGCAACAAGTGAAATATCAGGAGATGCAAGGTGGCACCCGTCAATCCACATGCCGAAAGAAGCCGCACGAATTTGGCTACAGGTGACCGATGTATGGGTGGAGCGGTTGCAGGATATTACGCCGAAGGACGCTAAAAACGAAGGCGTCGGAAATCTTTTTTATGAGGATATCGGATACAGTGGCAAAGATTATGGAACAGAGGTAGATTCAGAGTACGGAATTGCTAAGGAACAATTTGCTTGGCTTTGGGATTCCACCATTAAGAAAGCGGATCTTGACTGTTATGGTTGGGATGCGAACCCGTGGGTTTGGGTAATCGAGTTTGAACGTTGCGAGAAACCGGAGGAGTCAGAATAATAAATGAACATTGGTAAAAACATTAAAAGAATCCGCACCAAGAAAGGTCTTACCCAATTGCAGGCTGCAAAACTGTGTGGAATGCTTGAACCTCAGTACAGACGTTATGAAAACGGAAAGAGCAATCCACGGGCCAGTACAGTAGAGAGAATTGCATCAGCATTGAGCGTACCGGTTAGTGAGCTTTACAAGCAGCCAAAGTATCCGGTACAATACGCAGATAACCTTGCGCCATTCTGCCCGGTATGCGGAAGTGCCGAATACATGGAGAACCCAGACGGAAATGAGAATAGCTATTGCGGTAAGTGTGGCACTCTGTTGGACTGGGAGAACATGGAGGATGTGGACGCGGTGAATGTATAACCATATGAACAAAGGAACACGAGAAAAAATATATGGAAAATAAGCTATAAAAAGAAACGAGATGTATCAAGAAAAAATATGGTGATACATCTCGTTTTAGATTTTTTAAAATGAAAATAGGGTGATAGTATATGAACCTTAACCAGATACAAAGAAAACTGCAAAGAGCATTGCTCACAAAGCAGTTTGTAACAAAGATAGGGACAAGCCAGTTTTACAGTGCGGATCAGAACCGGATGATAACCATGTACAGCGTGAGCACACCTACACTGCAATATGTGAAAGGTAAGTGGAAAAAAAAGGACTATGAGATCATCCGGACTGCATCACAGGTAGATGTTGTCATGACATTAAAGGAGATGTGGGAAGCACTGGCAGACTGGTAGTAATGACAGGATGGTGAGTAGATGGCCGCCGGGCTGACACCTAAGCAGAAAGCATTTGCAGACAATTACATAAAAAATGGTGGAAATGCAGCCGAAGCGGCAAGGGCAGCAGGATACTCCTTGAAGAATGTGGGAGCAAACGCAGGAAAGCTCCTAAAAAACCCTAAGATTGCGGCCTATATAGCGGAGAAACAGGCAGAGCTTGACAGGCGCAACGGCACCGACACCATGTCTCTTGCGGATATCCAGAAGCGGAGAGCCATGATAGCGCGGGGCGAAGCGAAGGATTCCTTCGGGTTTACCCCGGCGTTTTCTGAGCAGCTTAAGGCCATGTCTGACCTTGAAAGGGCAATAACCATCAAGGAACAGAAAGAAGCGCAGCAGAAAGCAGCAGAAGCCGCAAGAGCGGCGGGGGAGTACCATCTTGACCTTGATATCATAGCCGATGTGTTTCACCCGATGGTGCGTGACATCCGGCGCGGCCTGCACACAGAATATGTTTTGCCCGGCGGACGCGGTAGCACGAAGTCTTCCGTGATTTCGTGCATTATCACAGAGATACTGAAAAACAACTCAGATATGCACGCCCTGGTGCTGCGTAAGGTCGGCAACACTATCAAGGATTCCGTTTATGCACAGATTAAGTGGGCCATATCGAAGATGGGACTGGAGGACGAATTTAAGTTCAAGACTTCTCCGTTTGAGATAACATACAAGCCGACCGGGCAGAAGATATACTTCCGCGGCGCTGACGATCCGCTTAAGATTAAGTCCATAAAGCCGGAGTTTGGTTATATCGGTATCTCGTGGTTTGAGGAGCTGGACCAGTTCGCCGGTCCGGAAGAGGTCAGAAACATACAGCAGTCGGCTATCCGTGGCGGTGACAAGGCGTATAGGTTTAAGTCTTTCAACCCGCCAAGAAGCAAAAACAACTGGGCGAATGAGTACACCACGGAAGCAGAGTTCAAGGATTCTGCTGCAAAGGTGGTCCGAAGCACATATAAGGATGTCCCAGCAGAATGGCTGGGTGAACAGTTCATCAATGATGCCGAGCATCTGAAAGAGGTAAATCCTGCTGCCTACGAAAACGAGTACATGGGCGAAGCCAACGGAAACGGCGGCAATGTCTTTGAATTTATCGAAGAACGGACGATCACTGATGAAGAAATCAGCCAGATGGACCGCATCTATCAGGGCGTTGACTGGGGATGGTATCCAGATCCGTATGCGTTTGTGCGCATATATTACGATTCAGCGCGTGAAACTATATTCTTTATTGACGAAATTCGCGAGAATAAAAAGAAAAACAGTTGGACATCTGCGGAGATAAAGCGGCGCGGATATGATGACTACGTTATAACTTGCGACAGCGCAGAGCCTAAATCTGTGACAGATTACAGAGACGATGGTTTGCCAGCAAGAGCGGCAAAGAAAGGCCCGGGGAGCGTTGAATACTCCATGAAGTGGCTACAGGGTAAGAAGCTGGTTATGGACCCGAACCGAACACCGGAAGCCTGCAAAGAATTTAAGAAATACGAGTACGACCGGGATAAGGACGGCAACATCATAAGCGGATATCCAGACCGGGACAACCATTTAATTGACGCGACCCGTTACGCTACGGAATCGCTGTGGGAGAGAAGGGGGAACAGTGCATAATGTGTATTTGTTGCGAAGAAATAAAAATGTGGAAAAACAAGTTTGGAAGCAATTTTAATTACGGATGTCAATTATATGCTACCAAAAAAGATTCTAAGGTGAGCGTTACATCATGGCCGTTCAACCTTAAATATTGCCCCGTTTGCGGGCAGCAGGTAGCGGAAGAAAGCTATGGTTGTTGGAAGCACAGTTATACCTGTTGAGAATATAGTGGACGTAGATGCAAGATACGGCGAGGTTGAGGTGGAATACAGGGATGATATCGAAAAAGGCGTTGTGCGGACCGTAAAGCTGAGTGCTCAATACGGAAGCACTGGTGTTATCGTGGATGACATGAACGATAAACTTGGCGGTTGACGGGACAAAAAAGAAGCAATATGATGGTTACACAACAGCAGAAACGAAAAGGAGGAGCGGAATGAAAAGAACCAAAGGCATGATGGAGAGAGTTGAAATTGTAGAAATTCTCGGGACTCGCATTCCAATTGATAGGGTAAGGAACATCGTAACAGAAGAGGGATATGTTACGGTAGAATACAACGATCTGGACAAGTTTCCGTGCAATGATATAGAGACTGTGGTAACGGTAAAATCTCCAGAAAGGTATGTGAATTTTATAACAGGTGATAGGTGAGCTAATTGGGAATCTTATCAACGATAAAAAGGTGGTTTAGCATGATATTTAAACGGCAGGCAGAGAATGACTTTAATGTGGAATCCATCGTATCTCCAGACATGGAAAAGGCCATAGACCAATGTGCAAAGATATACCACGGTCAGCCGGAGTGGCTGGATGATGATGAGGGCATTAAGACTATCAACTTTGCGAAAGCTCTTTGCTCTGAGACTGCCCGCCTGGTGACTCTGGGTATCGGCATACATCTGGAGGGCAGCGCCCGGGCAACGTGGTTGCAGCAGCAGATAGACCTTGTCTATTCAAAGCTTCGCGACTGGGTGGAGTATGGCTGTGCATATGGTACGGTGTTCCTTAAGCCGAATGGCACAAGCCTGGACGTATTCACCCCGGCGGACGTGCTGCTTGTTGACTATGACAACTTGGATGTGCGCGGCATCATTTTCAAGGACAGCTACCAGTCCGGGAAGAAATGGTACACCCGTCTGGAATGGCACAGGTTTGAAGAGGTAATACAGGACGGAGTGAAGCGGTATCCTTACTATATCAGCAATCGAGCGTATGTTTCAAAATCTGCTGATAGTATCGGTGATCCTATTCCACTGGCACGGACCAAATGGGCCGATATGTTGGAGGACACTCCGCCGATTCTTAAGGCATCCGGAGAGCCACTGGACAAGCCAATGTTTGGTATCTTCCGAACTCCACAGGCTAATAACGTAGACATATCGTCCCCACTTGGGCTGCCGATATTCCGCGAAGCCGTAGAGGAACTGAAAGACCTCGACATAGCATATAGCCGGAATGCGGGAGAGATATTTGACAGCCAGAAGATCATACTGGCAGATGACAGACTGATGTGTGAGAGCGGGCAGAAGATAAAACACAGTGGCCCGGCGGACGCGGTTGGTCTTCCACATTACGTTAAAAATGTATTCGGCAACGATACAAAGGAGTTTTACAAGGAGATTAACCCGCAGCTTAATACCGATGTCAGAATCAAGGGCATCAATAACCTGTTAAGCCAGATTGGATACAAGGCCGGATTCGCGAACGGGTACTTTGTATTTAACGAGTCCTCCGGCATCCAGACGGCTACAGGCGTGGAAGCTGACCAACAGCGCACTGTCCAGTTTGTCAAGGATGTGCGCGATCAGCTGGAAGCGTGCCTTAATGCCACCATATACGCACTTAACGTATACGCAGACCTTTACAACCTGTCACCTGTAGGGCCTTATGATGTTACATATGACTTTGGTGACATCCTGTATGACCGGGAAGCGGATCGTAGCCGCTGGTGGCAGTATGTTACGCAAGGCAAGGTTCCGGCGTGGTACTACTTCGTGAAGTTCGAGGGCATGACGAAAGAGGATGCGAAAGCAATGGTTGAGGAAGCACAGCCGGAAGAAAAAGGGCTGTTTGATGAAGAATAGGAGGTATGGAGATGATAAGTAACTGTGGGCATGATGAGCGCGGCAAGTATTCCGGCGGCAAGGCAGGAGATCAGAAAGGTGACGAGTGGGCCGTTATCCCGTGGTATAGCCGCCCGTGGGGCGTTATGCTACGCCACCCAAACGCAGCGGTAGGAAAAAAGATTGCTGAACTTGCGGAAAGAGCGGCGAAGAATGACCATATTGGCTACGATCAGGGAGACCGTTACACATTCTGGCAGCAGCTGAAAGCATCCGGCTACGATCCGGCGAAGATTGCGGTTGACTGCGAAGCAGACTGTAGCTCCGGCGTTGCGGCACTGGTAAAGGCTGTGGGATATCTGATGCAGGACAAAAAGCTCCAGGGCGTGAGCATCTACTGTTATACTGGCAACCTCCGGGCAGCACTTGTGAAAGCCGGATTCGATGCGTACACCGAAAAAGAATATCTTAGCGGAGACTCGTATCTTCGCCCTGGTGATATCCTACTGTTGGAAGGGCACCATGTAGCGGTTAATCTGACCGAAGGAAAGAATGCAACCATAGGAACGCTTTTAACGGGATGGAGAAAAACATCTGATGGTAAATATATGTATTTCTCCGGCGGAAAAGCCTTAAAAAACCGCTGGGAACTTATCAACCATCACTGGTACCTGTTTGGCGCAGACGGCTATATGCTGACCGGCTGGCACAGGTGGGACGGGTATGCAGTAGACCCAGCAGACAACACTGGGGACTGGTATTATCTTGATGAGACCGCCGGTGGTGTGCTGGAGGGCGCTTGTTGGCACAGTCGGGACAATGGCAGCATGGAAATCTGGTATGTTGAGTGGGTGATATCATGTTGACACCGGAGTATCTCAAACGTGTTGCAGAGGGCAGCGAGGATATAGCATCTTCGCTGCATAGCTATATCCTAAACCGAATCATCGAATCTATCATGATCCGCTTGGGGCGCGGGGAGAAGTACATACTCACATCATCCGACCGCTGGCGCATCCAGATACTACAGGATGCCGGGTATCTTTTGCAGGATATCACGCAGGAGATAGCCCGCTGCACAAAGTTACAGCGCGAAGAGGTAGCCGCCGCAATGGAAGAAGCCGGAGTAAAGGCTATGGCTTACGATAAGGCTGTATACGAAGCTGCCGGAATCACCACGGAAGCCCTAGAACAGTCTCCGGTGCTGGTCAGGATACTGCAAAGGGACTACGAGGCTACTATGGGCGAGTGGTCAAATATGACAAGAACGACCGCAGAAGCCGCACAGAGCCTTTTTATAAGTGAGTGCGACAATGCGTACCATAATGTCATAAGTGGGGCTGTATCGTACACACAGGCCGTCAGAGAAGCTGTTGATACGGTTGCGCAGAATGGTGTTATAGTCCGGTATCCAACGGGGCATAGAGACACCATTGAGACGGCAACAGCGCGAGCGGTGCGCACCGGGATATCTCAGGCTTCCGGTGACATATCCATGCAGCGGATGAAAGAGCAGGAGTGGGACATCATTCTTGTTTCGGCACATATCGGAGCCAGAACGGGAGACGGCGGGGCGAATCCGGGAAACCACCTGTGGTGGCAGGGGCAGTTTTACAGCCGAACCGGGCAAGACAAGCGCTTCCCTCCGTTTTCTCTGACCGGATATGGCACGGGCGAGGGCCTGGGCGGTTGGAATTGCCGCCACAGCTTCGGCCCAGGTGACGGGGTGAATAATCCGTATAAGGATATCCAAACTGCGGACAACGAGCGCATGGAGAAGTTGGAACAGCGGCAACGAGCCTTAGAGCGCAGAATCCGCAAAACAAAGCAAGCGGTTATGGGCCTACAGACGGCGGTAGAAAACTGCAAGGACGATGCACTGCGCTTAGAACTGCAAGCCGAGTTTGACAGGAAGTCTTATCTACTCCAGAAGCAGAACAAGGCATACAACGAGTATTGCAAAACTAATGAGCTGCGTCCGTTAGCCGACCGCCTTAAGATAGCAAGGTGGGGCAGAGAACAGGCGGCAAAGGCGCGAGGAGCCGCACGGCGGTATGAAAATCTGAAAGGATGACTGGTATGATTGATTATGACGTTGCGTGGGAATATTACAACCCGAATCCGGCTGGGAAGCGGGTAGGAGACTGCGTGATAAGGGCCATCTGCAAGGCAACAGGAAAGGACTGGACAACGGTCTTTTCTGGGATAATGGTAAGGGCCTGCGCCCTGTGTGATATGCCATCCGCGAACTATGTCTGGGGCGCGTATCTCAAAAGCCTGGGGTATCGGCGGCACCTGATAGACGATCACGGCCAGAATATCTATACCGTAGTGGATTTCTGCATGGAGCATCCGCGCGGTACTTACATACTGTGCATAGACGGTCATGCAGTATGTGTGCAGGACGGCCATATATTTGACACCTGGGACAGCGGCGGCGAAATCCCAGTATACTACTGGAAGAAAAGCAATGAGTAGATGGGTAGATAAATTGCCGAACGGAGAACTCCGCGAAGAAATAGCAGATATTAATGGATGCAGACATATGTATAACCAAATATGCTGTAACCCAAACAGCGAGTTTTGCACTTGGGATACAGGTGAGGATGATTGCCGAAGTTGCATATTTTTTGAACCAGAGGAGAAAACAGATGATTGACTTAGAGTTTGTGCGTACTATCGTATCAATTTGCAGCGGTATTGGCACCATCGGAGCCGCCGCGGGGGTGCTTTACACGGTCTATTCCCATGCTAAGAAACCGCAGCAGGATATAGAGAAGCGCGTGGGCGCTATTGAGACGGATATCAAGGACATCAAGGAGAAGCTGGACAACGATTATTCCAACATCAAGCAGAACCGGGAAGATACCCAACTGCTTATGAGGAGCATGTTTAACCTGATCGAAAACAAGATAACCGGAAACAATGTGGAGGGTTTAAAAAAAACCCGGGACGATTTGCTGGAAGCCTTAACGAAGAATTAAGAGGTCTGATATTGAAAGTGTATGATTTTACAGTACCGGAATTAAATAGGTTCCGGGCGCTTGCGAATTTTACACCCGATGAAAGAACTTTATTTGAGTACCGGGCCGCTGGCGTTCCGATGGAGATATGCGCTGAAAACATGAATGTCAGCCTTGCCACCGCGAAGCGGATCAGCCGCCGGGTAAACTCAAAGATCATTCGCATATGTGGAACTTTATAGATACTTTATTGAGCCTTTGACGAACTGTCAGGGGCTTATTTTTTATGCCAAAATATAAGCATGGAGCAGATGTTTTCCGATGACTATGAGGTAGAGATACCTATAAAAACCGATTGCCACGATATTTTGATCTTTTTGGAAGAATTGGAGGAAATCGAACATGGCAGCATATCCGAACATGTATCAGCCATACCAGCCGTATCAAGACCGTATGGCGCAGATAAACCAATACCAGCCCGTCCCGCAGCCGATGGCAGCGCCGACAAATAACCAGGGAATACTCTGGGTCCAGGGTGAGACCGGGGCGAAGTCTTACCTTGTTGCGCCTGGATCATGCGTATTGCTGATGGACAGCGAAGCGGAGCGGTTTTACATCAAGTCAACGGATGTATCCGGCATGCCGCAACCTTTACGCGTGTTTGAGTACCACGAAATAAACGGCAGAATGCCGCAGAAGCAGCCGGAAGCTGCCATGAATGATATGTATGTTACCCGTAAAGAGTACCAGGACCTTTTCGACAAATACAATGAGATTCTGGACAAGATAAATTCGTTTCCAGCAAGCGGCGGCTCTACTGCCAAACCGGAGAGCCGGAGATCAAAGGGAGGTGCGGCAGCAGATGAGTAACCCATTATTCCAAATGTTCGGCGGTGGCATGCCGATGGGCGGAAATGGCCCCTTGCAGATGATGCAGCAGTTTGCGCAGTTTAAGCAAAACTTTAAGGGAGATCCCAAAGCCGAGGTACAAAAGATGTTGCAGTCTGGCAGAATATCACAGGCGCAGCTTGATCAGGCTCAGCAGATGGCACAGCAGTTTCAACGGATGCTGGGCGGTATGAAATAATACATTATCCCGGCCGGGAATGTAAATAAATCAAAGGAGATATCAATATGGATGGAACTTACAGCTTAGCCGACATTGCGGCGGCTACCGGAACCAACAACCGGAACAATGACGGTATGTGGGGCGGGGACGGCGCATGGTGGATCATTATCTTATTCCTCTTCGTCTTCTGCGGATGGGGTGGCAATGGCTGGGGAAACGGCGGAGGTGGAGCAGCCGGAAGCGCATACACCGATTCTGCAATCCAGCGTGGCTTTGACAACCAGGCAGTTATCAGCAAACTGGACGGCCTGTCCAGCGGCCTGTGTGATGGCTTCTATGCCATGAATAACGGTATGCTTACCGGATTCAACGGCATCAATACAAACGTCATGCAGACTGGCTTCGGCATCCAGCAGGCTATTAATGCCGATACTGTAGCCAACATGCAGAACACCAACGCACTCCAGGCGCAGCTTGCTCAGTGTTGCTGTGAGACCCGGGAAGCAATCCAGGGTGTAAACTACAACATGGCGCAGAACACCTGTGCACTCCAGAACACCATGAACAGCAACACCAGAGACATTATTGACAGCCAGAACGCAGGAACAAGGGCAATCCTTGATTACCTGTGCAACGAGAAGATTTCCAACTTACAGGCTGAAAACAATGATCTCAGACGCGCTGCATCTCAGGATCGCCAGAGTGCATTGCTTACTACCGCTATGGCAGCACAGACCCAGCAGCTCATTAATGCGATCAATCCGGCACCGATTCCGGCTTACCAGGTGCCGAACCCGAACGTATACTATGGCTGCAGCACTGGATGCAACTGCTGACAACCTCATATCTGTATCTTCTGACCATTTTCCTGACATCGGCAATATGGTCAGATGTTCGGCCCAGAGCCGGTATTACGCAAATCGGCAGGCTCAGTCCTGCCTTTTTGCGATATGAAAAAGGAGAAAACAATATGGCTGAATATGCAGCTGTTGCCGCTCAGGATGTGGCAGCGAATGGAAATGTAGTATATACCAACACAGCGGTAAAAGGGACCGCATGTGTTCAGCACCGGGAGGGCAGCGGAATAGTTACTCTCAGAGGAATGACGAACCAGTGTAAGGCTCGCTATTTTGTGGCCTTTTCTGCAAATATTGCCGTTCCGACCGGAGGGACAGCAGAAGCAATTTCCCTTGCAATCGCGATCGGCGGCGAACCGGTCTTATCATCTCAGATGATATCCACTCCTTCGGTGGTGGAAGCGTTTAACAACGTATCCGCAGGTATCTTTATTGATGTGCCGCGTGGGTGCTGCTCAAATATTGCAGTGGAGAACACCAGCACGCAGGCTATAACCGTATCAAACGCAAATCTTGTGGTAACACGGGTAGCATAAGGAGGTGGGATGATGAGAGATATTAAAGATCTGTGCGCACGAATTGAAGATGAAATATCCAATATCGCAGAAAAAGGCCTCACCTCTGGCAATCTGGACACCGCCTTTAAGTTGATTGATATGTATAAGGATATCAAAAACACAGAGTACTGGGATAAAAAGGGCGAGTATTATATGACCGTGCTGGATCAGATGCGTGACGGTGTAGGTGATTACAGTGAACGCCGTGGACGAGACAGCATGGGACGTTACAGTTCTTCTGATGGCCGGATGATGCCGGACTATGACCGCGGAGCATCTTACATGCGTCGCGGGGAACATTACGTGCGAGGGCATTACAGCCGCAATGATGGACGGGATGCTTACGATGATTACATGACACAGAAGCAAAGCTATCGTTCCGGCAAATCTGAAGACTGCAAGAGGAAGATGCTTGCTGCACTGGAAGAGCATCTGGATGGGCTGACCGCTGAGATTGGGGACATGTCAAAGGACGCGGAGTGCCGCGAAGAACGTGACCTTGTGAAGCGGTATGTTGATAAACTTAGAGATATGTTATAAACGTGTGGATAGCTTACATACGGATAAATGATACATTATAAGTGCAGCAAAGATTCACAGGAGGTTAATCTTTGCTAGCCAATTTACACCTCCCACGCACGCCCTTAATATAAACGGGTTATCCCGGAGGTTAAAAGCGGGCGAAATTCCCGGCGTGCGTATTTGCCATACCAATGGCACGGATTTTTGCTTTTGGCAAAATCCTCCTTTCCCTCATAGCCGATAGGCTGTTAAGGCGGCTTACGACCGCCGTGAGGGTTCTTGCTGTTCACCACTAGCCAATGCAGCAAGACTTTTTCACATCGACTTCTTTCTTAAAACACCGGCTACATATTGCAACCGGTGTTTTAGGACCGTTAGCTCAGCGGTGAGAGCGCCCGGCTCATAACCGGGTGGTCCGGGGTTCGAATCCCTGACGGTCCATTACCCCGCCCGTGGTCTATCGGGCTTAATCCATTTACCTGCGGCGGCAGGTCAATAAACACGGCCAGGAGGATAGATATGCAGAAACTTATTGAAACACTTGGATCATTTGGCATCGAGATTCCGGAGGATAAGCAGGCAGATGTGAAAAAAGCACTGTCTGAGCATTACAAAAACGCCGGAGAGGTTACGAAAACACTCACTAAGGTAGAGGGTGAGCGTGATGCCTGGAAAGAACGTGCAGAGACAGCAGAAAACACTCTTAAGAGTTTTGAGGGAATTGACCCGGAAAGCATTAAGGGTGAGCTTGCAACCTGGAAACAGAAAGCGGCAGATGCAGAGAAAGAGTATAACGACAAGATCTATGAAAGAGATTTTGCGGATGCTCTCAAAACCGCACTGGAAGATGTTAAATTCTCTTCCACATCGGCGAAAAAGGCGGTTATGGCTGATATCAAGGATGCCGGTCTTAAGCTTAAGGACGGAAAGATTCTTGGCCTTAATGACCTGTTGGAGCAGATGAAGAAAGACGATGCATCTGCGTTTGTTGACGATGACCAGCAGACGGCAATTCAGAACCAGGCACGATTTACTACTGGTATTACACATAACAACAAGCCGGGCAAGATGACCAAGAAAGAAATCAAGGACATCAAGGACACAAGCGAGCGCCAGGCGGCCATTGCAAGTAACATGGCTCTGTTTGAGTAATTCGCTTACCGATCATGCGATTTGAGTATGACCGCTAACCCACAAACCTTTTAAAAGCTATGGGTAGAAAGGATTTTTTAATGGCAAAACAAAATCTTATCAAAACCGAAAACATCCAGGTGCGCGCCCGAGAGATTGATTTTGTTACCAGATTCGAACGGAACTGGGAACACCTCCGGGAAATTCTCGGAGTGCTGAGGATGATCAAAAAAGAACCTGGAGCAACTCTGAAATCTAAATACGCCACCGGAACCTTACAGAGCGGTAAGGTCGCAGAGGGTGACGAAATCCCTTACTCCAAATTCGAGGTAAAAGAAAAAGAGTATGCTGAAATGGATGTGGAGAAGTATGCAAAGGCTGTATCCATCGAGGCGATCAAGACTTATGGCTACGATGTGGCTGTGGAGATGACGGATGAAGAGTTCCTCTTCCAGCTCCAGACGGATGTGACGGGAAAATTTTACACCTATCTTAAGACTGGTACTCTTACCTCTACCGAGAACACTTTCCAGATGGCTCTCGCTATGGCAAAAGGCCGCGTTGAGGACAAGTTTAAAAACATGCACCGTTCCATTCCGAATGGTGTTGTTGGATTCGTAAACATCCTTGACGTTTATGAGTATCTTGGTACTGCGAACATTACTGTTCAGAATCAGTTCGGTTTCCAGTACCTGAAGGATTTTATGGGCTTTAATACCGTATTCCTTCTGTCTGACAGCGAAATCCCGCGTGGAAAGGTGATTGCTACGCCTGTGGACAACATTGTGCTTTACTATGTTGACCCGAGTGATTCAGACTTTGCGCGTGCTGGACTCTCTTACACTGTGTCCGGTGAAACAAACCTGATTGGCTTCCATACTCAGGGCAACTACAGCACCGCAGTATCCGAGGCGTTTGCGATCATGGGTATGGTGCTGTTTGCTGAGTACCTGGACGCTATCTCTGTCATTACATTCGGATCATCTCAGACTCTTGGTGATCTGACTGTGCAGTCTGCAGCAGGCTCATCCAGCGGAACAACGAAGATTACTGTTAGTCCAGAAAAGGGCAACGCTGGCAACGTCTATAAGTACAAAGTGGCATCATCTGAGACCACTGTAGAGTATGGACAGAACGTAAAGAACTGGAGCGCATGGGATGGTAAGTCTGACATCACCGCGACTACAGGTCAGACCATTACCGTAGTTGAGTGTGACAGCACCTATAAGGCACTGAGCGCAGGACATGCGACAGTAACCGCAAAGGCGTAAGGAGGGTTCCGGCATGGCATATGCAGACTATGAGTTTTACAAAACATCATTTTTCGGCAATGTCGTGCCGGAATCTGATTTTATGCGATTCGCTGAACGGGCGAGTGACTTTATCGACACTCTGACCTTTGACCGACTGGTGGACGGCCTGCCAGTGGATGAGCGGCAACAGAAGCGCATTAAGAAAGCTGTCTGCGCTGCGGCTGATATCCTGTATCAGATTGATATTGCGGAGCAACACTCGGCAGCGGCGGCGGCTACTGGAACGGCTACCACCTTGCCGGGTGGCGGCACGACCACAGGAATAGTAACCTCTGTATCATCCGGCAGTGAATCAATTTCTTACGCAACGCCTCAGCAGATTGGAGCAAGTGCAAAGGAGTGGAGTGCGGTATATGCCGCCGCAGGAGATATACAGAAAACGAACGCCTTACTGACAAGGGCAGTGTTACCGCTGCTGATGGGAGTGAGGACGGATGAAGGGATACCGATATTATATGCAGGAATGTGATATTAATGTCCTCGGCACAGTTTATAAAATTATTCCAAAAGAACTGAAAAATGCAGATGTTGACGGTTACACAGATAATACATCAAAAGAAATCGTTATCAGAACAGACAATGTGAACAATGTCGGAAATTTCGATTTTTTACAAAAAAAGCAGCTTAGGCATGAAATTATTCATGCGTTCCTGTCAGAAAGTGGATTACAGTGCAATTGGCAGCACATAGAGCAGTTTGGACACGATGAAACTACGGTTGACTGGTTCGCTATTCAGTCACCAAAGATTTTTCAGATATTTAAAAGACTGGAACTTATTTAGGAGGTGAGGGAACAATGGAAGCATTATTCGCAAATATGACTTTGATTCTGGCAGTGATCGGGATTCTGGCATTTTGCGTGTCGGTTATCACCCAGGTATTTAAGGGTGTAGGTGTCCTGTCAAAGATTCCGACCGATGCGCTGGTGTTTGTCCTGTCTATCGGCATAACTGTAGCCGCCTTTGTGGCGTATATGCAGTATATCAATATGCAGATATTATGGTACATGATTCTGGCAGCTATCATGGCGGGCTTTATCGTTGCCTTTGTAGCTATGTATGGCTGGGAAAAGCTAACGGAGCTGTGGAAAAGAATGAGTAATAATGGAAAAGACTGGAGTAAGTAATGGGAAACATACCGTTTCGGCAGACAAGGTTCTGGGAAAACTGCGAGAAAAGAATATATGAGGGCGTGGGGAAGTACGATATCCCGGAAATACAGGGAATGTATGACGTTGATGATATATCAGACTTCATCGGATGGAACTACGCTCTGAAAGAAAAGCACCCGGAAGATAAAGCGATACATTTCTTTGTCGATGATTACCAGTTTAACCGCCTGTGGACGAACCCAGATGCGTATCTGGAGAAGCTGAAACGGTTCCAGTATGTTTTTACACCGGATTTCTCCCCATATGCAGACTTCCCAAAAGCTGTGCAGGTGTTTAACCACTTCCGCAAGCACTGGATCGGCGCATACCTGCAAGAGAATGGCGTGCGTGTTATCCCTACAGTCACATGGAGTTACCCGCCGTCATACGATTTCTGTTTTGACGGTGAGCCGAAAAACGCTGTTGTTGCTATCAGCAGTGTGGGCTGTATGAAAAGCAAGCGCAACAAGCAGATGCTCATTGATGGATACAACGAGATGGTTAAGCGTTTGGAACCCTCCTGCATCATCTTTTATGGCACTGTGCCGGATGAATGCAAGGGGAACATCATTCGTGTAAAACCATTTCAGGACAAGTTTAAAAAGGCGGTGTGCGGCTGATGGCAAAAGGCGAGAGCGGTTTTAATAAGACAGGAAGGGGCGGCACTTCTGAAAAGGCTTACACCGAAAGCAAAAATGGAGTCCGTATCTATAAAAAAGATGAAGATGCCATGCGAGAGTTTTACAACTTGTCCGGAAACCATATCGCATTTGAAAAAGCTATAACTGTAATGCAGGATGGCAAGGCACCCGTTACGCTAAAGCGGAAAGAAACGTGGGACTACTTAAAAAATCATAATATCAATGAATTCATTGTGCGTTTTGAAAAAGGATTAGAGAAAAGGCGCCTCAAAGAACTGGAAGATTATGGTTATCACGTTGTAGCTACGACTGAATACACGAAAGAAGCTGTTTCAAAAACCTCAACAGCAAGATACTATGTATCAAAGAAAAAAATGCAGTATCTCGGTTTGGACTTGAAGGTAAAAACTTACTACAAAAAGGGTTGGAAAGGGTAACTCATGTATGACAAGACGGTAACGGTATTTAACTTCTACAGCTCCAAAACCGCAGGCTTATCATACTGGTATCCGCACATCCTGTCTTGCGTTGACTTGATAACCGATCACGGCGCAATGCTGAAAAAGTATGGCCCAGACAGTAGCGACAATGCCGCACTGCATATTGCTTACACCCCAGACGGGGACAAGGTGACGGTGCAGCGGTCAGACGGTGCAGCGGTGCCGTGGCTGCCCCCGAAAGCATGGGCGGCGCAGGTCAATGATGATCTTCCGGGCAGTATCACCTTCGGGCCAGAGGACTTTTTCTGGCAGGGTGAATGGACTGGCGGCATGGTTGTGGATGATGATTACCGCAATGGTTTTTACCAGTACATGAACAGCAGCCGAGATAATGTTTACAAGATAACCAGTGTAGGTGGACCGTATACGGTTATCCCACATTTTGAAATCTTAGGAAAGTAGGCAGGTTTAAGGGGCGGTAATATGGCAAGGAGAAGCAAGCGCTTTTATCTTAAAAATCTGTCATACAATGTTGGCAGCATTCATCTGAAACTCGATATGTCCCGCTTTGAGCGGCAGTTTCAGCAGGCACAATACTATCTGGACGGCGCTGTCATGAACAGTATGGTGCCGTATATGCCGATGGTAACTGGCAGCTTTATCAATACAACAAGAGCTGCAAGCGCGGCTGTACAGGGAAGCGGCTTTGTGTATGCCGGATATGGCCCACAGGGGCGTTATCTGTATGAGGGTAAGGTAATGGTCGATGAGCTTACCGGATCGCCCTGGGCGCGGCGTGGAGCACGTAAGGTGCTTGTGAGTGAGTACACAGGCAAGACCAACGCACGGGAAAACATCACCTACACGCACCAGGCACACCCAAAAGCACAGGATCACTGGTTTGAAGCAGCGAAGCAGGCAGACGGAAAGACATGGATCAAAGGCGTAAAGCGCATAGCTGGAGGTGGTAAGCATGGATAAGGTCATAGGGCGGGACGCGAGCGGGTTTGATATTCTCACCCGCGCGGTGAAATCCCTGTTAAATCAATATCCCGGCCTGGAAGATGGCGATGTCATTAAGTTTGAGGAACTGGGGAAAGAATCCGGCATTGCTTTTTCAGCCGATAATGGGGCGCTGGTGTACGCAGAATCGGAAGATGTCTGCGGCGGCATCCATCAGCAATGCCAGTATCCGTTTTACGTGGTATACCGCACAGCAGCCACAAAAGAACGGCTTAAACTGAATGTACAAGACTTCCTTGACACCCTCGGCAAGTGGATATGTCGGGAGCCTGTTGTTATAAACGGCACTCAGACGCTCCTAGCGGCCTTTCCGGCCCTGTCTGATGGTCGAGTGATAAAACGCATTACCCGCGATAACTCATATGGCTTAGAACCGAATGGGGAAGCGGTGCAAGACTGGGTACTGCCTGTTACGGTGCAGTACACCAATGACATAAAACCGATTGATTAGAAAGGAAAAAAGACATGATTGAACGTAAGTTTTTGGCTCACTATGTAGACGCGGCTTTCAGTTCTTCTACCCCGACTTATGTAAGACTCGGCAAAAATCTGGAAGAGTACAACGAAGAGCTGAACCCAGATGTCGAGGTAACAAAGAACATTCTGGGCGAACAGTCGGTACAGCATTCTGGATATGAAGCGCAGGCAGATGTTGACCCGTTTTACTTCGAAGACTATGATGACGCACTGTCTACTAAGATCATGGAGTTGGCAAACACCAGAGCTACCGGAGATAAGTGTAAGACAACAATGGTTGATGTGCTGTTAAAGCCTGGATTATCTGATGATGCTGCGCCGACTGCGGTATGGGCTTATCGCGAAGATGTATATCTGATTCCGAACAGTGTGGGTGGTGACACTTCCGGCGTGCAGACTCCGTTCACTCTCTATAAAGCAGGAAACAGAGTCAAGGGTACATGGGATGTAAGTAAAAAGACTTTTACCCCGTCTTCCAGTCTGGAGTAAAGGAGGTTATCTATGGCAAGACAGCTTAAGATTGATGACCGGGAATGGATTGAGGTTACCGATGCTGCCGGGAATGTAACTGGTGGCTTTTGGTGGAACCCGTCTGACCTGGACATCATAAAAAGATGTGAAAAAACGTTGAACTTTTTTGAAACTGCACAGATTCCAGATGTTGATTCAGATCTGGATAAACTTTATGAGTTCACAGATCAGGTGAAGACTGCTTTTGATGAACTTCTGAACAGCAGCGGCGCATCTGATGTGCTTTTCAAAAATGCCAACCCGCTGACTCCGCGACCGGACGGAACTCTTCACTGCCAGTATGTGCTTGATGTACTCGTAGATTTTGTTTCGAAAGAATTTAACACGAGAATCAAAAAGAGCAGCAGCCGGGTAAAAAAATATACGGACAAGTATAAGAGTGCGTAGTGGTTATGATCTTCCTACTTCCATCGAGATCAACGGAGCAGAATATAAGATCAGGACTGATTACAGGACTATTCTGGACATTCTGATTGCCTGCGCCGACCCGGAGTTGACACCATACGAGCAGCAGGAGGTTATGTTTGATATCCTGTATATTGATGGTGAGAGTATTCCGCTGAGTGATTATCGCGAAGCGTGCGAGAAAGCCGTGGAATTCATTGACTGCGGCTCCACAGAAGAAAAAAAGAAATCTCCGCGTCTTATCGACTGGGAACAGGATGCTGGGATAATCGTTCCGGCAGTCAATAAAGTGGCAGGAAAAGAAATCAGAGCACTTGAATATATGCACTGGTGGACATTCCTGTCTTTTTTTATGGAGATCGGGGACGGGCTTTTTTCTCAGGTTCTTTCTATCCGGCAGAAAAAGGCAAAGAGAAAAAAGCTGGAGAAATGGGAGCGGGAGTTTGAAAGGGAAAACAGCTCTCTTGTCAAGTTGGAAAACAAGATGAGCGAGGAAGAAAAAGAAACTATCAGAAACATGGAAAAATGGCTGTAAGGAGATCGTATGGCAGACGGCAGTATCATTATTGACACAAAGATTGATGAAAAAGGTGCGCAACAGGGCGTAAAGGAATTGAAGTCTGCTATTGAACAGCTTACTAAATCCATACAGATCCTGTCCACATCTATAACCACATCTTTCAACGGCATTCACAATGCAGCCGCAAAGGCCGCAGTGGATGCCGGGAGCCTTTCTGATTCTTATAAGAATGCGCAGAAGAGCGCGGAAGATCTGCGGAAAGAAGCGGAAAATATCAAGATTGATCGTGGAGAAGACCTTGAAAGCAAGAACATACCGCAGAAAACAGCAATGGTAGATCCAAATAATATTGGATATGACAAAGCAGCTGTTGACTTTGTGAACCAGTATGTCAAGGGCGCGGAGAAGGCAGTTCAATCTACTAATGAATTTAAAAATGAAATCGGAAGATTAAAAGAAAAAATAAAAGAGCTTGAAGGGAACGGGTTATATTTTGGAGATGAGGAATTTGACAAGGCCTATCTTGACCTTCAAAAAGTAAGTCAAGCACTTAAGGATTATAAAAAAGAGCTGACATCTCCGACCCCAAATGCAAATCCATTTGGCCTTAATACCATGTCTGGACAGATTGTGGATTTGCAAAGCAAACTTCAAAAACTCATTGACACTGGGAGAAATTTTGGAGATGAGGAATTTGACAAGGCCTATCTTGACCTTCAAAAAGTAAAGCAGGCTCTTAAGGATTACAAAAAAGAGCTTGTTTCTCCGACTCCAAATGCCAACCCATTTGGACTTAATACGATGCAAGGGCAAATCGTTGATTTACAGAATCGGTTGAAAAAACTTACGGATTCTGGAAAAGGGCTTGGTGATGCACAGTATGATGAGGTTTATGTAAAACTAGCAAAAGCAAAAGAAGCAGCAAAAGAATATGCATCAGAACTGACTAAGATTCAAAACACTGAGCCTAAGCCTAGTATATTTGATGGCTTAATATCAAAACTTTCCGTTTTGGCAAAAAAAGCGCGTTCAGTTGTTTCTATGTTTGGAAAAATGGTTGCCTCAAATATTGCTAATGGTATTAAAAAAATATCATCCGGCATTCTAGGCATCCATAAAACATCCAATAAGAGCACCATAAGTATAGGCAAGTTACTAAAGTATTTATTCGGCATCCGGAGCCTGTATGTGCTGTTCAACAAGCTCCGAAGCGCCCTTGTGGACGGATTCAAAAATTTAGCCCAGTATTCCGGCAGCACCAATGGTGTTATATCCGGCTTGATATCTTCGCTCACGCAGCTTAAAAACAGCTTTGCCACTGCGTTTGCTCCAATACTGACAGCGGTAGCTCCTGCGTTGAATTATCTTATCAGCCTTCTTAATTCAGCTGTTACCGCCATAGCGCAGTTTATGGCAGCGTTGACAGGCCAGAAAACATTTACAAAGGCAACCAAAGTCCAGCAAAACTACGCGGAATCTCTGAAAAAGACCGGAGGGGCCGCAAAAGAAGCCAAAGGCGAACTTGCATCATTTGATAAACTGAATGTCCAGAAAGATGAAGATTCTGGAAGAGGCGGAGGTGGCGGCGGAGCATCACCAGCAGATATGTTTGAAACGGCAGAGATTGAAAGCCGGTTTAAACAGATGGCCGATAAGATTAAAGGCTTTATTAAAAGCGAGGACTGGTCCGGTCTTGGTGCGTATATGGCAGATGGCATTAATGCAGGTCTGCAAAAAATATATGATGCAATCAACTGGGACAATGTCGGACCGAAGATCACATACTTCGTAAACGCATTTACAGAGACATTCAACAGCCTTGTTGATAACATCGACTGGGATTTACTCGGCAGAACGCTCGGTGCTGGCCTTAATACTCTGGTAAACACCCTGCTTTTATTCGTGGACGGCATCGACTGGAAAAATCTTGGCGCAAAGCTTGCCATAGGTGCAAACAGTCTCGTTGATGAGATTGACTGGTGGAAACTTGGCCGATTATTCATTGCAAAATTCAACATCCTTGCTGAGATGCTTGATGGCTTTTTCAATGGCAATGGAGACAGTGCTGGATTCGACTTTTTAAAGCTTGGAATATCTCTTGGAAATGGCATCAATGGCGCTATTGATTCTATTGATCCGCATGTGTGGGCCGGAGCATTAGGCGGTGCTGTAAAAGGATTAATCGATACGCTTGTCGGAACTCTAGCCGGGGTGGATTGGCAAGAAATTGGAACAAAAATAGCAGAGTTTATAGGCTCTATTGATTACGGAGGAATACTTGCATCTCTTGTTCGTGGCATTGGTCCTGTTTTTGGCGCGATAGGGGGAATTATAATTGGACTCCTTAAGCCTGGTTGGAATGCAGCTGTGACGTGGTGGAAAGAAACGGCATTTAAAGACGGTCAATTTACCATGCAGGGATTAAGAGATGGAATTAACAAAGCATGGGCCGATATAAAAACATGGGTTAAAGAGCACATATTCCAACCGTTTATTGACGGATTTAAGCTAGCGTTCGGCATTCATAGCCCATCAACTGTTATGGCAGAAATGGGCGGCTATTTGATGGATGGTCTTATCAATAAGATAACCGATATGATACCGAATCTTATAGCAAAAATCACCGATATTAAAACAAAAATGTCAGAAAAATGGGATGAAGTTAAAGAAAACGCTAGTGAAAAGTGGGATGACATTAAGAAAACTATCTCAGAAAAATTGGACAAAATCAAAGAAGATTCTGGCACAAAAGTAGATGAGTTTAAGAAAAAAGTCAGTGACGCATGGGATTCGTTGGGGAAAAAAACCTCGAATATATGGAACGGAATATGGGATACCATTAATGGTGTTATCAAAAAGATAAGTGGAATTGGTAGTAACATATGGAACGGTCTGACAGGCGGTTCTTTAGGCATCTCAGAGTATTCTTTACAGACTTCTGTTCCGAGCGTAGCAAGTGTTTCTTTGCCGCACTTGGCATCCGGAACTGTAGTGCCGCCGCGTGCCGGAGAATTTGCCGCAATCCTTGGTGACAACAAGCGAGAAACGGAAGTTGTGTCACCTTTGTCAACCATAAAAAAGGCCATGATAGAAGCTTTACAGGCTGTTGGAATGACTGATAACAGCGGAGATATAGTCGGACATATTTATCTGGACGGAAAAGAACTTGGGAACTCGACTGTTAAATTTGTCCGGCAGGAAACAAAGAGAACCGGAAAGAATCCGGTGTTGGTGTAGGAGGTACATATGCAGCAGGACTATAAAGGATATCTCGTTAAGTTTGGGAGCATGGCGCTCCCGAACGCTTTCCTGACACGGTACGTTTCTACGCCGGATCAGCGAACAGAGAAAAAAGCGTGGCGCGATAACAACAATGATTTGCAGCGTGTCACATCTCCTAATTTTAAAACCACTCTAAAGCTGGAGATCAGACCGCTGTCACAAAAAGAAAAAGACTTATTTAATTCTTTAAAAGCAAATGGTCTTGTTGATACAGATCAGCGCAAGTACGAAGTTACATACTGGAATTTGGATACCGGAATTTACGGGTCAGGATATTTTTATGTACCAGATACTGAATTTGCAATATCTCATATTGCAGATAATGACACAGGGGAAATGTTTTATGAAGCATTTACCCTGGAAATGATACAGTATTAGAGGTGGGCCATATGATAGACGTCGAGCAGAAATATAAAGATTTATACAATACATATGGCGGAAAAAAACTGCGCCTTGTGTTTTTTAAGGAAGACTATAGGGCACTGTACCCATCTGAAACGCTGTATCCGTCCGAAACGCTGTATCCGTCCGAATTGTCTTCTGACAGCATTGATTTTGAAATCACAGATGATATGATTTCTTCGGAATCCATGACCATTACGGAATCCATAAGTACATCGGATGATCTGGATTTTGGTGCATGCGAATCGGCAGAATTTGAGATAACTGTATCCGGGCTTGATCGAAACATATCAAAAAGAGAATTCATGGTATTGGAAGATATTGGTGATTATCCCATGTCACTTGGTCTTTATACAGTTTCATCAACTCCAAAGCAGGACGATAAGGACACCAGAAAAATCATAGCATATGACCGGATGCAGCTTTTTGATGCTGATGTTTCCGGCTGGTATAATTCAGTCGAATTTCCAATCAAATTGTCGGATTTTACAAAATCTCTTTGCGCTTTTGTAGGAGTCCCGGTGTTAAACGCGGCTCTTGTCAATGATGATCTGGAGATAACCAAAACCATACAGCCGAGCACTTTAAATGGGCGCGATGTGCTTAAGTATATATGCCAAATTAACGGAGTTTTCGGAAACATAACAAGAAACGGCGAGCTTCAATTTATAAGTATTCCAAAAACAGATGATATAACAGATACCATAACTGTTTATCAAAGCTCTGAAAGCGAAGAATTTATGGTGCCTGACATAGATACTGTGCAGATTCGGCAAGAGGAAGGAGATATAGGTGGAACGAGTGTAGGTGATGGCGAGAATGTGTATATCATTGAGGGAAATCCTCTTGTATATGGAAAAACCACATCCGAACTTATCAGTATAGCCAATGCCATAAGAACAGCAATAATCGGTTTGTCATATACGCCTGCATCAATAACAACAAATGGCGCTCCGTGGCTTGAAGTTGGTGATCGAGTTATAGTTCAGACAGTGGGCGGCCCAGTAAACACCATAATATCTAAACGCACTCTTAGTGGAATACAAGGTGCTATGGATTCTTACGAATGTCAAGGAACTCAGGAGCTTACCCAATCTTTTAGCATAGAAAGCACCATATTGCAGCTTCAAGGGAAAACTGCAAAGTTGGTAAGAACGGTCGAAGAGGTTTCGAATACATTAAAAGATGTTGAAAGCAATACGGAATCTCGTTTCAACCAGATGGCGGGAGAAATATCATTAGAGGTATCGCGAGCTACTGGTGCGGAAGAAAAGCTGTCATCCAGAATATCACAGACAGAATCAAGCATTACGGCTAAAGTAAGCAAAGGTGATGTATCGGCGCAACTGTCCATTGAGAGTGGCGGTGTTGATATAAAAGGCAACCGTTTTAGTTGGACAGCAACAAACTCCTCTTTAACTTCGGATGGTACGCTGACCGTCAATGCCGGATTATTTAAGGGGTCTATAGATGTTGGGAATGGTCAGTTTACAGTTGATTCCGACGGAAAGGTTGTGGCGAAGAGTATTCAAATTGGATCTACTTCGTCAACCAATACTGGATACTTTTCCACGCTAATAGCAAGTTCCCACACTTGCAACAATTTAATAGTCCAAGACAGCGCTAATATAAACGATTTGACGGCAGGGTATATAGTTTGTAACAGCAGCATTCAGTGCAGCAAAATATACAGTTCTGTTGCCGGAGAATGGTGGAGTGATAAGCGCCTTAAGCATGATGTTAATTCGATATCTCCAGAGCTTGCTTACAACATTGTAAAAAAGCTTAGGCCGGTATCGTACAAAATGAACAATGGAAACGAACCTGGAGTCGGTTTTATAGCGCAAGAGGTATTGGATCTTTGCAAAGAACTTGGCATTAATCTCCCATTGTACGGACGATATAAAGGATATTTGACCATTCCGTATCAGAACTACATAGCTATATTGACCTGTGCAATGCAATATATCATAGAAAACGAGGTGGCGAAGAAATGACGAAGGTAAGCTACAATGAGGATGATGTAAAAACATTGGCTGTGCTTTTGAATTCGCTCAATGTTTCCGGATTACAGAATGTAAAAGTAATATGCCAAATGGCTGATATTCTGGATCGTGGAATTGTTGTGAAAGAGAGGGAGGAAAACGATGAAGCTGACTGACCTTTTTTACGCTGTTGTAGGCTGGCTTAACTGGCCCTCAACATCTACGGCGCTTGGTCAAAAAAACCTGCGTCACATGGACAACGGTATACTCCAGTGCGCTCAGTATATTCTCGCATTGTCGCAAGACAAGTTGGAGGTATCGGATGCATCCGGATTTATAACCGGATGGACCATAGATACCGACACCTGGATTGTTACTGTTACTCATAGAGATGGCAGCACGGAAAGCTATGACTTCCCAATTGAGATGATGCCTACACGCATCGATCTCGATGATGACGACAACCTTGTGTTGGTGCAGCAGGACGGAACAACTAAAAAGATAAGCTTCCAGCGGTTTGTTTACAGCGTGGATAATACCGCGACCATCGCTATGAAGCTTAATGGAACAAATATAAGCGCAGAAGTAAGAGATGGATCAGTAACGCTTGACAAACTGGAGCCTACAGTGATGCAAATCTTACGCCAGTATATGCTTGATGCACAGAGTTATGCAGCGAATGCAAAAACATACCTTACGGCATCTGAAAGCTTTGCTCACGGTGGGACTGGATCCAGAGAAAACGAAGAAACCGATAACTCTATGTACTACTGCCAAAAAGCAAAAGAAAGCGCAGACAAGGCTGGAGCATATGCAGATATCGTTTTCCCTACGTTTTCTTTAAACATCTCAACTGGTCATTTAGAATGTGATCAGGGAAAAAACGTAACGGTATCAATGGAAAACAATCATGTGTTTGTGGAGGTATAAGACATGGGAAAAACAGACCTTGGTAAATGGATGATAACCAATGGTGGCGAATATAGCGCAGACGCAACTTATGAACAGCTCACGATGGTCAAGTATGGCAACAGCACATACATCACTTTAAAAACAGTTACCGGTATCACTCCGGTTGATGACAAGATCAACTACCAGCTAATGGCGCAAGGCTTTGATGCTACAGCTTTATCCGCTGTGCAGGCAGAGGATACGCAGGGGCTTTGTGGGGAAAAGGGAAATATTGTAACAGCGCAGTCTCTTGTTGATGCCTTGGCCGACAAGGTCATTAATACGGTTATGACAAAGATCGGTACCGCTGCGCTGACCGGCGGTATGACAGATTTATCCAGTGGTCTTAATGCGTTAAATAGTAATTTAACACCTTCTGGAATTACCGATGTATCTCATGCCATTAATACGGCATACGGATCTGGCAACATTTCTTATCACGTATTTGGAAAGGTGTGTTTTGTTTATTTTGTATTCACGCCTAGCCAAAAATGCGACAATGTAGGATTGCTTAACAATGGCGTATTACCGCTCGCAAAGGACTCTTTGTATCGTAGTATATCAACCTGGGGCAATCCGAACGTGGCTGTAAGTCTAGTACAAACGGTTACAACCGGTGGCCTACGCTTTTGGTGCGGAGAATCCTCTATAGGTATGCAAATTTTTGACAGTTTTTCGTATTGCATCAAGTAATATCCCGAACAATGTCTATACACATGCGTAGCACAGTTGTTCAAGATGTTAAATGATTTTTTGCCACGGGAACCACTGTCCGTTGTATGTCCTTACATACATGCCAATAAAACCATTCTCGAAATATGGAATACACATTGAAAGGCCATTTGCAAGGGCAATATATGTCGAATCATAACTTGCTGGTAGATTTGCTGTGCTTCCATTTAAAAAGCAACAACCAAGTACATTTGGATCAAAATTTTTAGTATCAGATACACCAGAAATCTTTTTGTATCCATTTGCTTTTGTAATATAATTCCCAGCTAAATTACTATTTAACGGGGATAATCAAATGGAGAAAAAGCATTACTATGGAGATATCAAAAATCTTATGGAAAGAAAGGAAAACACTTATGGAAAAAGAAATGAATACCCACGAACCGTTACACCGCGACTGTGCACCTCATGATGTAGCACACTGCGATATCAACGATCATCACAATCTGTCTCCGGCAGATGATGACTGTGGTCACTATGTTAATTCCGGCCCGGGCGTAGGAAAACCGGCTGGCGGAGGACATCCGGTAAACGGTGTCATTGATGCAGGCACAACCCCAGACAGCGCACGCCACAACCACGATCAGGACCCTGAGCATGGCCCGGGTGTGAAATAATGCTAATATTCTGAGTTCTGCAATGGTTCCCGACACACTTCCTATGGAGTGTTTGAGACGATGGACACACCGCCCATCAAGAATATTTCGTGTTGCATTTCGTGTTGCATAGTTTTTAAAAATGTATCATTTTTAATATATTTATGCAACAAGTGATAAATACTTATAACATCTAAAGCCGCATAAAACCTAAGCTCTAGGTTCTATGCGGCTTTCCAGTTAATCGGGGCAACAGGATTTGAACCTGCGACCTCTCGGCCAACGATGGCTTAAAATAGGCATTCTCAACTCATCGTGTTGCATTTCGTGTTGCATAGCCCATCCGAAGCACCTGTTTATTGCCCCATATCTTATCCCGTTTTACCCCACAAAATAGTAATTTATTTCGCGATATTTTCAAAATAGTCATTCGCTTTTTGGCTCATGTCCTTTTCCTGGCTTATCATGGTGTGCCTGTAGACCTGTTTCAAAACTCCATCATTCCCCCAACCGCCACGCTGCATGATGTAAGCATCCGGTATCCCTATAGCGTGCTGTATGGAGGCGGAGTAGTGCCGCAGGTCATGGAACCGGAAGTGTGGAAGACCGGCCCTTTTTAACAGCCTGGAAAATTTTTTCGTGATCTGCATCGGTGTCATATCAACAACGCGACCGGACTTTTCTTTAAACATATCCGACACAAACGATGGGTAAGGGATGTACCGGTCCCCTGCGTAGCTCTTTGGACTCTTTTTCACCCATTCTTTTTTATCGTTCTGTACGAGCGCATAAGCAACGTGTACCACATTTCCGTCTATACAGTCAGATTCCAGCGCACATATTTCACCGCGGCGCATTGGGCCGAACGCCGCAAGGAGTATAGGCAGCTCCATGTCAGTTTCTTTTGCGTAGGCCAACAGCTTTTTTATGTCTGCGTCAGATGGGACATAAAGATCAGGTCTTACTTTTGCCGGCAGCTTTGTGCGGACTGCGAAGCCGGGTCTGTAAGTGGCAAGGACAGCCGTGAGAAGCCCATGCATATTCCTTACAGACTTAGGAGAGTGGGAGAGTGCTTCTTGATTTATAGCTGCCTGTATCATGTCCTGCGTTATGTCTTGAAGCTTTACATTCATCAGCCCTTGTAAATCTCTTTTTCTGGAGTTTTTGTATTCCCTCACAGTTGAAGGAGACAGCACAGCGGAACGCTGGCTTATGTATAGATCGGTGGCTTCTCCTAATGTTAATTCCGCGTGGGTGTTTGATTCGTTTTCCTTGCTTGCGGCCCATATAGCAGCTTCTCGCTCAACATCACGTTTCCCTTTTGGCGTAGGGTCATCGTTCGTGAATGATTTGTAGATTCTCTTTTTCTTCGGCTTTCCTTTATCATCCAGAACCGGCTTCCCGTTCTTATCTCGTACATCCTCAAATCTGTCAAATACCTGGACTCTCCATGATCCAGATGGTAATTTCTTTGCTTTTGCCATAGTATCACTCCTTTTTGGGTATAAAAAATACAGCCACCAGATTTTGATAATTTATCTTGCGTGACTGCTGCCGGATGTGATATTATATCGGTGTAGGTTTGTGATTTTTTATCACATCCGCAAAACGTCTGGTGTTGGTAGCGCCGGGCGTTTTTTATTTTGGTGATATAACCATAGGTTTTTCTGATATGATAAAAATAAAAAGGATGGTATTTTATGTTTATATCAAAAAAACGATGGAATAACTTAGTAAATCGTGTTGAACGTCTGGAAAGCATCGTCACTCCCGAGAATGCCCCCTCTCCTCTGCGGCAGATGAAAGCTGCTGTAAGAGAAGTTTTTGAATCTGGCGCTCATCCAGCTCAACAATCTGAAGAATTAAATAAAATCAAAAAGCATTATATTCCTTAGGGTTAAATTTGTAGATATTAATATTCCCCATTGAGGTAAATTTGTCAATTCTCTTAACAATTAAATTTAATCCATGAAGCCTGATTTGGATTTTATAAGGCGGTATGTCTAAATTGACTTTCCCTATATTCCCGTCTTGCATAAAAAATATCTCTCCAAGAGAACAAAAGACATATGATTCAAAACCACAGTATTCTTTTTTGGTAGCGTATTCGCAAAAATGTAAAACTGCCGGATGCTTTGATAGTTTCATTTTTGGAGTATATGGTACACACTGCACATATGTCCAAGGAAGACTATCCTTGTGCATTGGAACCGGAAAATCAAAATTTATGTTTTCTGTGCAAATATACAATTTTTTTGTGAATCCTGTATAAGCTTTAGATTTGACTAAAATCTGGTTAATAAAATCCAAAACAGATAAGGCAATATATTGATTATTCTTGTTTAACATAAACCAAGCAATGCCGTTGGAGTATGATAAGGTATCTACCCAGCACCATTCAAAGGGTATTTCGCTAAATTGTTCCATATCTTTTATGGTAAAAGAATAATTTAATTTTCTTTTGTTCTCTTCTTGAATTTCTCTATTCTTTTCAATCTCTTTGCGTTCTAAAATTCGCTTTTTATCTTTCTCAATCATTTCTAAATAAGATCACCACTCAATCAGCGGATTTCCGTATTGATCGACAAATCGTCCTTTCAAAATTTTTGAGATATCTGAAATCCATCCAATGCCGCATAATCCAGCAGTAAAAATAAAAAGGATTCCTTTTCCGTAACGGCCTACATAAAAGTAGTGCAATCCTAAACAACCTCCTAATATGCAAAGGATAAGAGCTGTTCGTCTCTTTTTGTGGCTTGTCACTGTAACGTAGTTGCTCATACACATCCCCCTAAACTCTTTTGAATTTTAAAAATTCCTCAGCGTATCCGGTTAATGCGGATAGCTGATTCAATGTAAATCCCGGATGTTCCAGTACAACACTGTCCGGTACAAGCAGTTCTGCGGCAAAGGTGTGCGCTTCGATCTCTGCCCGGCTCCGGTATGTCGTATCGTTCATCCAGTTAAAAAAGAAGTAGTCTTCCCGGTGCATCACGGCGTGGCCCAGTTCATGAGCCGCTACCATCTTCTGTGTAGGCGTATCCAGATCGCTGTTGATATATATAAAGCGTTGCCCCGCTATGGTTAAACAGCATCCGAATATCTTCCCCAAAGGTCCAACCTGTGTATATACCCCCAACTGTTCGGCTAATTCGAACGGTTCATTTGTGTGGTATTTCTTCGATAGCTCTACGGCTGTCCTTTTTGCATCTGTCATGTTCTACCTCTCCTATTTTTTGCGCATACGTTCCATAAGCGCAATGGATATCTTGATCTGGTCGAGCAGCAAGTTGATGCTCTCCTGATCTGCGGGTTGCCCGTCAAAGTACAACGGTGCGTTTTCCCCACTTTCCAACAGTTTCTTGATGCGGTTAAATTCCGCTTTTAAATCAACATGTGTTTCTTGTGCAACGGCAGTTTCCTCCTTCCCTGTTATTAAGAAGTCAACAGACACGCCGAAAAAATCAGCAATCCTTTTTAACTTATCCTGTTTAGGTGTGTATCGTCCGGCTTTCCAATTGCTTATCGTAGCAGTTGGAATGCCCGTTTCTTTGCATACACGGTAAGGGGTTACGTTTCTTTCGGAGCATAACTTTTCAAAGTTACTATACATAGTTTACACCTCTAAAATAAATTTGAAAAATTAGCTAAAATCTGTTGACAAACTTTGAAATCAATGCTATACTCTGGGCATAGCTTTGAAAGCAAAGCTACAGACAAAGATAATAGCTTCGATTTCTTTTATAACTTTGTTCGACGACTTCATTATATTAGAAATCTTAACTATTGTCAATATATATTTATGAAAGGATGGTGAAAATGTATAACAAATATGCGGAATTGAGGGATAAAGCTGGTGTTACTGACTATGAAGTAGCAAAAAGAACCGGAGTATCTACCGCAACGCTGAGTAATTGGAAAGCTGGCAGATATACGCCGAAAGCTGACAAAATCAAGAAGATCGCAACTTACTTCGGAGTCGGCATCGAAGCCCTTTTAGAGGATGAGGAGGAGTAAGAACCAGGAGGTGAGCAGAACGAAAAGATACATAGAAGCTTTGCAAGGCATCAGCTACCGTGACTGGATCAAATTAAGAGAAGGCATAGACGGATCCTTTGCAAAAGAAAAAGGCGAATTCGAAAAAACTCTCAAATTCGCCAATCCAGAAGATGCTGAGCGGGTTATCCGTTCACGATTTGGATGTAAATTGGATTGATGCGCCAATCATTTCCATTATAGAAAATGTGGACATACTCCAAGCCATACAAACTGTTAAGCTGCTTTTCTGAAGAATTGCCCGGAGCATAAACCGGAGCGCTTTCTTCCCACCAGATTAACGGTGCTTGTAGATTTTCGCCTATGCGGCAGTCTGGGTCATCGTTAAGGCATACCCAACTTCCAGCAAGGCAAGCGTAAATTTTTGTCATATGTATTATTCCTTTCATTTACTCGGCGCGGCAACGCCTGTATGGAAATTATAGTACATAGGTAGGAAAATACAAGGCGGTGATGATGGTAAAAAATATCTATTGATTTCGGCGCTTTCTTTTGCTCTTTTGCTTTCTGGATGCAGAGGGAAGATGACGGAAGGAGAGATTTATAGTAAGAGGTTCATCCCGGCCCATACAGATACCATGCTTATTCCTACGGTTTATAGCAATGGTAAAACATCTTATACCATCCTAATGCCATATGTGATGACTTACCCGGATGCTTACGAGATAAAAATTCGTAATTATGATGAGGACAAGCAGAAATATGACACGCAAACCTATTATGTGAAAGAGGATGTGTGGGAGCAATGCGAGATCGGGAACGTTTTCAAATACGACAAGGACAGGGATTTTACCGAAATGCCATACAGTCGTAAAGATAAACAATAACCACTGGTTTTTAGAGTTATTAACCATAGGTTTTAAAAGTATTAACCGGAGGTACATAAGTTATGAAAAGGGTATTTATTCCACTGTGGAAAGCTCTTGCGCAGGCAAGAGAAGCATTTGGCTATTCAAAGGATGATGGCATTTGTGCTTGCTATGATGTCGAGAACATGGGATTTTGCAAGGATAATGAGACGAGATGGTACCATTTTACAAGCGTTGACGGCAAGCCAGCGTACACTTTGAAAAGATAATAAACCACTGGTTTTTCTTTTCGGAAACCACTGGTTTTGAATCTGAAAACCTAATGTAAATGTAAATGTTAATGTAAATGATAATGTAAATGTAAATATATAAAACCATTTGCCCGGAGCTAACGCGGTTACTCCGGCCCGTAAGTAGGCGCAACGTGGTAAACACATCAGAATAGCGTGGTACAGGAGATACGCACGACTTAGCTGTTTACGCACAAGATTGGATGCTTACAGGATTTTTGTTTACCAGAGCGGAGGTCTTATGCTGAGAAAAAAGACATACGCTGACGAAAAAGGGGAGAATGTCCAGATACTCCTTGATATTATTAAAGCCCGCAAGCGTTTGGACGATCAGCGTATGGCGAAAATGGCGGGTATGAATCTGGCAACGTATCGGCTGCGGAAAAAGGACCCCGGCTCGATGCGGTTAAAGGAACTGTGGCCGTTGCTAAAGGCCGCAGGGATAACGGACGAAGAGAAAACCAAGTTGATTTAACTCAATTTAATTCGTTTTTAACTCAATTTAATTCGTTTTAACTTAACTCCGAGTTGAGTTAAGGCGGGAAAACTCAACGGAGGTGTGGAATGCGCGCAAGAAAATGTGATAGATGCGGTTGCTATTATGACACTTATCAGGGAAATATGAAGTTCGAAAAGACCGGAAGAGCAAATGCGTTATGGTTGATTGATAGATTCGAGGATGATAAGGCTATGTCGAGAAAATCATACGATCTTTGCCCGAGGTGTATGCATGGACTGGAGGAGTTTCTCAAGATTGACGGAGGTGCAGAATGACATTATTTGGAGCCGGATTTATCAGCGGCGGTTTTGTGGTTTTTGTGGCTATGTGTGTAGCAGAACTGAGAGCCAACGATAAGAAAGAAACGGAGGAGAAAAACGATGTGCAGATTTAAGAGCGGCATTATCTTGAAAAACAAGGTAGTTGTGGCACCTGGCGAGAACGACAGCCATTCGGACTTACTGGAGAGCCTGGGAATCAATGATGATTACTTCGGCGCCACGAATGTGTTTGTGAGAGCCGAGCTAGTTCCGGTCAATGGTGAGTGGTGGATTGACCCAGCGGAAGAACCGGACAAATGGCGGTTTATAGTAGATCAGGACATGAGACCAGAGTGGTTTGACGAGAGCGAGCATGAGAAGATTTTTCGGGAAGCTGTCTGCGACTGGTGGAAAGAACATGTACTGGTGGATCAGAAACTGGAAGAGCTGTCAAGCGGATACTATCGCCTAAAACGCTGCGAGGTTAAAAGGCTGCTGAACGATGTAAAGGTATTGTTGGGCAGCTCACAGGTCGGCGAGATGCGGGACAGCTCACAGGTCGGCGAGATGTTGGACAGCTCACAG
>OGCQ01000905.1_pt1 | contig 42677 bp, 41 predicted proteins | sample 1570161 | NCBI WGS metagenome assembly OGCQ01 (sample SAMEA4384402, study PRJEB24528) | human gut metagenome | reverse complement strand
GCTTTGTAGAATTTTATTTTCTGTCAGCTGAAGGAAACTATAAGGTTGTAACAGGTAACACCGGATATCTTGGATTACAGGAAAATATCGAAGAAGAAATTAACCGCAATATTATAAAATCAGGCGCAAGCCTTGAACGTGTGGATATTTTTCTGCGGCTCGGGTATCCGCAGGAGCAGTGCCTGAAAGAAGTGCGGCACCTTGCCAGCCGTTTAAAAAAAGCGCAGCTTGCCGTAAACGAAAACAATATGCAGTTTTTGCTTAACTCCCTGGCAGGCAGCCCGGAAAACCTGCCGCCTGCGCCGGTGCTTACAGCGGCGGCAGAAGGGCTGCTTGTAAATATATGACTGATGGGTGATACTGATGAAACGCCTGCGTTTTGCTTTTATAACCACTGTGCAGTATTCGCAGCCTGTACATGGGCACCAGCTGGCACTGCGCTGCGTGCCGTTGAATGATGCCGGGCAGCATTTGGAAACTTATACTGTTAAAATAATGCCCGGCAGGCTGCCTGCGCCGCAAAAGGATGGCTTTGGCAATACCGTGTTCTGGTGCAGCATCGGCTGTGAGCATAATGTTCTGCGTTACGGCAGCAGGGGCATTGCCCGTGTGGAAGAACCGGGGCAGCCCGCTCCGCCGCCTAATCCGTGCCTGCGCTTTCCCGGCCTTCGCACAAAAACCGGAAGAATATTAATGCAGGTTTCTTCCGGCATGGCGCGCGGTAAAACGCTTGCCGCGCTGGATGCGCTTTGCCATGCCGTACACAGCCTTTTGCGCTATCAGCCCGGGGCAACCGGCATTTATACCACGGCTGAAGAAGCCCTGGCGGGAGGACGCGGCGTGTGCCAGGATTACGCGCACGTTTTTATAGCGTTGGCGCGGCTTGCGGGCTGGCATGCACGCTACTGCATGGGGCTTACCGTTGGCGAGGGGGCAACCCATGCCTGGGCAGAAATTTATTACGAAGGCGCATGGCATGGCTTCGACCCGACGCGCGACTGCCGTACTGACGCAAGCTACCTGCGTTTTGCCACAGGGCGCGATGCTGCCGACTGCCCGGTGGAGCAGGGAACCTTTTACGGCCTTGCGGATCAGACGCAGACCGTTTTTATGCGCGTAAAAGAAATTTAAGGCAGTAGTACGCCGCTGCTTTTTAACATAGATACCGAAAGAGGTGCAGCTAAATGGACATAACTGTTGCCGGTCTTGGTCTTGCCGTGCACGAGCGCCTGGAACTTCATAAAAACAGAATAACGCCGCTGCCGGAGAAGGACGGGGGCAAACGTATTTCCGTTGTTACAGGCATACACGGCGACGAGCTGGAGGGGCAGTATGCGGCGTGGCTTTTAAACCGCCGCCTTATGGAACACCCTGAATATTTGCACGCCACCGTCGATATTTATCCCGCCGTCAATCCGCTGGGCATTAATACAATTCAGCGCAGCATACCCCTGTTTGACGTTGATTTAAACAGAATTTTTCCGGGGGAAAACGGCGGCCCGGCGGCAGAATATTTTGCAAATGAAATAATTAATGACGTTAAGGGGTCGGATATTGCTGTTGATATTCACGCCTCTAATATTTTTCTGCGCGAAATGCCGCAGGTGCGTATTTCCGAAGAAACGGCAGATGCACTGGTGCCGCTGGCACGGCTTTTAAACGTGGATTTTGTTTGGATTTACCCGGCTGCCACCGTGCTGCAAAGCACTTTTGCGTGCAGCATGAACTCTGTCGGCACGCGCTGCCTGGTTGTGGAAATGGGCGTGGGCATGCGCCTTACGCCTGCTTACGGTGAGCAGCTTACCGAAGGAATTTTGAATTTGATGCGCAGCGAGGGCATGTGGGACGGGGAAACGCATTGTACCCATACGTCGCTTATCAGCCGTGACGAAGTGGCCTTTGTAAACGCCGGCGCCGCCGGTATTTTTATGGCGCAGGCACAGCACGGCAGTTCTGTAAAAAAAGGGCAGCTGCTTGGCATTATTGCCGACCCGCTGACGGGGAATATTAACGAGCGCGTTACTGCGCCTGAAGATGGGATGCTGTTTACCCTGCGTGAATATCCCGTTGTTTATCCCGGCAGCCTGCTGGCACGCATTGTAACGGGAGGCAGCAGAGAATGAAACGCGAGATTTTATATACAATGAAAATGCCTTACCGGCAGGACTTTCTGCTGGAAGGCTTCCGCTTTGGCGAAGGCGAAAAATCCTGCGCCGTTGTGGGCGGCATACGCGGTGATGAGGCACAGCAAATGTACACCTGCGCGCGGCTTGTAAAAGCGCTGGCGGAAATAGAGCAGCGCGGCAATTTGCTGCCGGGGCACGAAATACTCGTCATTCCCTGTGCCAACCGCTTTTCCATGAATGTCGGCAAACGTTTCTGGCCGATGGATGGCAGCGATATCAACAGAATGTTTCCCGGTTACGATTTGGGGGAAACAACGCAGCGCATAGCGGCAGGGCTTTTTGAGGCTGTTAAGGATTACCGGTGCGGCATCCATATGGCAAGCTTTTACCTGCCCGGCAAATTTGTGCCGCACGCCCGCATTGTTAATACCGGCTACCAGAGCCCGGCGCTGGGCAGCATGTTCGGGCTGCCGTATATTGTAACGCGCGAGCCGAAGCCCATAGACACAACAACGCTGAACTATAACTGGCAGATATGGGACAGCGCCGCCTTTAACATTTATACGCAGGAAACCTCGCGCCTTGATGATGACAGCGCCGCAAACGCGGTGGACGCCGTACTGCGTTATTTAAGCCGTGTCGGTGCGGTAAAATACACCTGTTACAGCGGTTATCTTTCCACCGTCATCAGCGAAAGCGAGCTTATTAACGTACTTACACCGGCAGGCGGCATTTTTAAAGCATTAAAAGCCCCGGGCGAAGAAGTACGCAGGGGCGAGGTGATAGGGCAGATTATTGATCCTTTTACGGCGGAAATAACACACGAAATAACTGCTGCCGCCAAGAGCATGGTATTTTTTGCCATGGAAAAGCCGCTGGTGCTGGAGCACGAAATTGCTTTTAAATTAGTGTGCCGCAAAAACGGCTGAAAAACGGTAATTAAAAGCTATTAACAATAAATGAACAGCAAATAAAAAAACAGCCTTTAGGGTGCGCCGGCAGCGGCACGGCCTTAAAGGCTGCTTGATTTTATATAGTTTTAGTCTTTTTCCAAGTCCGCAAATTTGGCGGCCATAGTGGGGTTGTTGCGCGTTAAGCGCTTAATGGAAAGGTCCTCCGCTTTGTTGTTGGCAAGGCGCAGGTTGTTTTCGGAAGATAAAAGCGCGTCTTTGGTTTTTTGCAGATGGTCAATCGTTTTGTCGATTTCTTCAATGGCTTTTTTAAATTTTTCACTGGCAAGGCGGTAATTGCGCGAAAACTTATCTTTAAATTCATTTAAATCGTTTTCAAAATTGGAAATATCAATGTTCTGCGTTTTAATAACGCTTAATTCCTTGCGGTATTGCAGCGAATTCTGCGCCGCGTTGCGCAGCAGCGTGATAATGGGAATAAAAAACTGCGGGCGGATAACGTACATTTTGGGGTAGCGGTAAGAAACATCGACAATGCCGGTGTTGTACAGCTCGCTTTCCGATTCCAGCATGGAAACAAGCACGGCGTACTCGCAGTTCTTTTCGCGGCGGTCTTTATCAAGCTCTTTAAAAAAGTCCTCATTTTTCTTTTTGGTGGAAGTGGCGTCCATTTCGTTTTTCATTTCAAACATGATGGAAATAAACTCCGTTCCGTCCTCGTCCGCCTCGCGGTAAATATAATCGCCCTTGCTGCCGGTGCGCGCGTCGTTGTCTTTTTCAAAATACGCGTTGGCAAAACCGGTCATTCTTAACTTGTTAAACTCTATTTCGCAGTGCTGCTCCAGGCTTTCGCCGACCATTTTTGTAGACTGGCGCAGTTTAAAATCTTTATAGCGCTCAATTTCTTCATCTTTAAATTTTAGTTTTTCTTCATACTGGGTAATTAAAGTCTGTTCGCGCAGTTCGCTTTCTTTTTTGCCGTTTTCGATGGCGGAAGTAAGCTGCAAAATGCTTTGCTCCTTGTCGTTAAGCTCCTGTTGTTTTTCGTTAACTACTTTGGCAATGGCAAGTTCAATTTCCTGTTTGCCTGCATTTAAACGTGCCGTAAGCCCGGCAATAAGCTGGTCTTTCTGCGCAAGCTCCAGTTCTTTTTTATTAAGCGCGTCCTGTAAAGATGCGGCCTGCGACATTTTCTGCATATTTAATTGGCTTTTTAAATCGTTAATTTCCATTGCCTTTTTGGCAAGCGCAACATCATACGCTTTGGCGGTTGCGGTTTTGGCAAGCTCTACAGAAGCGTTTTTTTCTTTCTCAAACTGTTCCAGGCGTTCGTGAATTTCCCTGTGGAATTCCTCGTCCCTTACCTGTTTTACAATGGCGGCGTAGCCTGTTTCGTCAACCTGAAATACCTCGCCGCATTTGGGGCATTTTATTTCCTGCATCTATTGGTTCTCCTTATTTGTAATTTAATTTTATAATTTTATTTGCCGCTTTCAGGCCGCAGTCATAGCCGTGGTCGTACAGCGCTAAAAGTTTTTCCTTGTCAAGGTCAAGCCGGTCAATCGTCAGCGGCTGCTGCGGGCGGATAACGACGGCCTTGCCTTCTTGTTCAAGTTTTTCAACGGCTTCTATTTGTTTATTGTAATTTTGCGGGCGTTCTGCCAAAATCTGCTGCAAAAGCGGGTAATGCTTGTACCACAGCTTAACCAGCGCCGCTGGAACGGTGCTGCTTTTGCGGTAGCCCTTATTGCGCGTCAGCACAATTACAAACTTATCGTAGCCTGCTCTTTGCCCGCGGTCAAAAGGAATGGGGTCTGTCAGCGCGCCATCCAAAAGGCGGCGTTTATCGAAATACACAATGGGCGCCAGAAACGGCAGCGATGCCGAAGCGCGCACCGGCGTAAAATTCCTGCCCATATCCATCTGAGTGTACCATACCGATTCGCCCGTGCCGCAGTCAGTTGTGCCAACTTCCAGCCTGCCGGGATATTTATAAAAAGCCTCGTAATCAAATGGAATTAAATGGCGGGGAATATCGTTTAAAATAAAATCGAAACCGAACAGCGAGCGTGTGCGCAGCCAGTTTTTTACGCTGCAGTAACGGTCGTCGCCTACATAATCTTCAATAATCCGCCTGGTGCGGCCCTTTTGCCCCGACATATACGAAAGTATATTGCAGGCTCCCGCCGATACCCCGGCGATATGCGGGAAAACCAGTTCTTTTTCCAGAAAAGCGTCAAAAACACCGGCCGAAAACATGCCGCGCATGCCTCCGCCTTCCAGTATCAGGCTGAGATTGGACAGTAGCATAAGGCACCTCCGTTAAACTTGCTGCTGATTTTTATTATAACATTTTACAGGCGAAGGGCATATAAGTTTGTTTATTTTTTGTGCGGGCAGAGTTATAATAAAAACGTAAGCCAAAACAAACCGGCTTACGGAAGGAGTATAAAAAAACAATGTCTGCTGTACTTGATTATTTAAAAGAAAGCGGCGTATTTTATCTTTCGACAATGGACGGCAATCAGCCGCGTGTACGTCCGTTTGGCGCTGTGTGCGAATTTGAAGGCAAATTGTATTTTGTTACCGCAAAAACCAAAAACGTTTACAAACAGCTTTTGGAAAATCCGCGCGTGGAAATTTCTGCCATGAAAGGGCAGGACAGCTGGATTCGCCTTGACGGTGAGGTAAAAATGGACGACCGCCGCGAAGCGCGCGCTGCCATGCTGGAAGCCGTGCCGGTTTTGAAAAATATGTATAATGCCGATGACGGCGTTATGACCGTTTTTTATCTTGATAACATTAAAGCAACGGAATATTCCTTTACCAGCGAACCTAAAGAATTGGCATAACCGGAAAATTTTAAGGGGCGGCCTTTTTACAGGGCCGTCTTTTTTTGACGTTTTTTTACAGGAAACAGCAGACAGATTTTGTTATAATATTTTGTTAAGGAGGGAGTGCCGTGGATAAGACAAGAGGCCACGCAGCGGCAATTATAACCATTTTTGTGTGGGGCGTTACGTTTATTTCAACCAAAATACTGCTTACAGGCTTTTTACCGGTGGAAATATTGTTCTGCCGTTTTGTTATCGGTTATCTGGCTCTGTTTGCCATTTGCCCGCGGCTGCTGCCTTATGGCAGCCTGCGGCAGGAGGCTTATTTTATTGCAGCGGGGCTTACCGGCATTTGCCTTTATTATTTGCTGGAAAACATTGCCCTTACTTATACGCTGGCTTCCAATGTCGGTGTGCTGCTCTGCACGGCTCCGTTTTTTACGGCACTGGCAGGTTTTGCGGCTTCGCGCGGTAAGGAACGCCCGCACCGGCGTTTTATTTTTGGTTTTGTTCTTGCCATGGCAGGCATTTACCTCATAAGCACTGCCGAAAGTGGCATGCAGTTTAACCTTACCGGCGATATTTTAGCATTAAGCGCTGCTGCCGTGTGGGCACTTTACGCCGTGCTGACGCGCAAAATAACAACATTCGGCTACAATACCATTTTAATTACGCGGCATATCTTTTTTTACGGGCTGCTGTTTATGCTGCCTGCTTTATATATCTTCGGCTTTACGCCGGATTTAACACGCTTTTACAACCCGGCATATTTGTTTAATATTTTGTTTTTGGGGCTGGGCGCATCGGCCATGTGCTTTGTAACGTGGAACTATGCCGTTAAAGTGCTGGGCGCCGTTAAAACGAGCGCTTATATTTACGCAGTGCCGGTGCTGACTGTTGCTTCGGCGGTAATTGTTTTAAACGAGCCTGTAACGGTAAAAATGCTGGCTGGCGGCGTGCTGATTATACTGGGGCTTTTGCTCTCACAAAAAGCGTAAAACAAAAATTTTTATAATGCGGTATTGCTTACAACGCATAAAAAACCTGCCTTCGTTATACAGTACATATGACGAAGGCAGGTTTTGTTTATGTAAGTCTTTTAATATTTATCAAACAGTGAGCTTTGCCCGCATTGCAGGCTGCGTGCGGAGTAATCCGCAAGGGGTATAAAGGTAAGGCGCTTATTTTCGGGGAACAGGTAAAACCCTGTGTACTGATAGCCGCTGTGCTGCGTAAGCGTAAGGCGCAGCAGGCATGGCACATTGCCGCTGGTGCATTTAAACTGCATATAGCGGGTGTTTAGCCCCTGAAAGGTTTTGTATTCGCCTGCTTCCGTAAGCACAAGGTTTTGCAGCTGGGGCGGCAGGTTTAAAGCTTCGGTATTTACCTGCCGGTAGCTGTACTGCGGCGGCGCTTCAAATTCGGTAATTTCAATAATTTCTTCACCTTTTTCCTTCAGATGGCGCGTTACTGGTGCAGGCGGCGCCATAAGTTGTTTGCCTGCCAGCGAGTCTTTAAACACTGCGGCTTTGCCGTCCGGCAGGGAGGCGTTAAACATCATTGCCGTTGCGTCATCCGCGCCGCGGGTAATCATTGGGCCTTCTGCGGGCAGCCCGGCCAGCAAATCCGCGCCGAAGGCCGTGGGTATTGCCAGGCTGTAAGAAGGGGCTGTTTTATTAACATAGTAGGTAAAATCTGCCGGTTTGGTTAAGTACCAGTTTTCTTTGGCAGGTTCTATTTTTACCTTACGGCGTACAACGCGCGGCTGTTTAACCTGCTGCTGTACGGTGTTTTTGCCCTGTTCGGTGCCCGGTTCTGCGTTTTTTACATTTGCCGGTGTTTTTACGGCAGCTTCCTGCTCAGGTGCTGTGCCGTTTTGCGCAGTTGTATTACTGCTTTCGGGTTCCGGGCTGCCTTTTGGTGTTTGGGCGTTCTGCTGCTCCGTGCCGGTTGGGTTTTCCGCTGGCGGGTTATTCAGTTTTGCCGTTGCTTCTGCCAGTAAATCCGGCGTAATTGTATTTGGCGTCTGCGGCATTGCAGCGTGCGCAGCACCGGCTGCAAACAGGCAGATTGCCAAAGCGGCAATAGTTTTTTTCATGGCTTACTCCTTCAGCGCGCTTTGTATAATACCGCCGCCTACAATAAATTCGCCGTTATAAAATACAACGGCCTGCCCCGGCGTAACGGCGCGCATGGGTTCATCAAAGGTAACTTTTACGTATTCGCCGCAGGGTTCAATGGCTGCCGGTACGTCCTGCTGGCGGTAGCGTGTTTTGGCGGTTACGCGCAGCTGGGCGGTAAGGGCGGCTTCGGTAATAAAATTACAGTTTTTGGCAAGCAGCCCGCGGCTGAACAGCGCTTCTGCCGGGCCTACCGTAACGTTGCCGGAAGCGGTGTCTTTTTCTATTACATATAAAGGGTAATCGTAGGCAATGCCAAGGCCTTTGCGCTGGCCGATGGTGTAATTTACAAGCCCTTTGTGGCGGCCGAGAACCTGCCCGTTAAGATGCACGAAATTACCGGCGGTATCGGAAGCTTTGCCGATGCGCCCGATTAAACCGGCATAATCGCCGTCAGGCACAAAGCAGATATCCTGGCTGTCCGGCTTTTGGGCGGTAACAAGGCCTGCTTCGGCGGCAAGCCTGCGTATTTCGTCTTTGCTTACGCTGCCAAGGGGCAGCAGCACGTGCGAAAGCTGTTCCTGCGAGAGTGAAAACAGCATGTAGCTCTGGTCCTTACGGTGGTCCTCGCCGCGCGCCAAAAGCCAGCGGCTCTTTGCGTTATTGTAAACTATGCGGGCATAATGGCCTGTTGCCAGGTAGTCACAGCCAAGCTCCCTGGCGTAATCCAACAGTGCGCCGAATTTTATGTATTTGTTGCAGTCCACGCAGGGGTTGGGCGTGCTGCCGCAGCGGTATTCGCTGGCAAAATGCTGTATAACGTGCCTGTTAAAGCAGGCTCTTAAATCAACAACCTTGTGCTCAATACCAAGTTTCTGCGCTACGGCCTGTGCGTCTTTAATGTCACGGTCAATATTAAGCGGCGCATCCGGCAGGCCGATATCGCAGCCGTTAAACATACGCGCCGTAACGCCAATAACTTCGTAACCCTGCTGCAAAAGCAGCATTGCCGCGGCAGAACTGTCTACGCCGCCGCTCATGGCGGCAAGTACTTTTTTCTTCATGTTATTCCTTCGGCGGCAGTGCTGCGCAGATTTCGTTTATTTTGGCTTCGTCAACGCGCATGGCTTCAATGGTTTTTTCAAACAGCTCGTCAAGCGTCCAGCCAAGCATTTCTGCGCCCTGCGCAATTACTTCGCGGTGGCAGCCTGCCGCAAATTTTTTATCTTTAAATTTCTTTTTTATGGATTTTACTTCCATGTCGCTTACGCTTTTGGAAGGGCGCATTAAAGCGGCCGCGCCGATAAGGCCGGTAAGCTCGTCGGCGGCAAACAGAACTTTTTCCATCTGGTGTTCCGGTTTAACGTCGCACACAAGGCCGTAGCCGTGGCTGGCGGTAGCGTGGATGAGTTTTTCGTCTATGCCGCGTTCACGCATAATTTCCTGCGATTTAATGCAGTGCTGTTCCGGGTACATTTCAAAATCAAGGTCGTGCAAAAGCCCGGCCAGTGCCCAGAAATCTGCTTCATCGCCGTAGCCGAGCTCGTTGGCGTACCAGCGCATAATGCCTTCCACTGTCAGCGCGTGGCGCAGATGAAACGGGTCTTTGTTATATTCTTTTACTAATTTCCAGGCTTCTTCACGTGTTAAATTTGCCATAAAAAATCCCTCCTGATTATTATAAAGCATGGTTAAAGCACTTTTATTTACAGCAGCATTTTTCTTCCTGCCATTTCAGTAAATCCGCCAGCGTAATATTATCGACAACATTGTTGATGGCTTCGCCTATGCGCCGCCATACTTCTGTTGTAACGCAGTCATCAAGGCGCGGGCAGAGAACCGGATGCACGGATGCCGCGCAGGCTACCGGTGCAAGGTCGCCTTCAAGCACGCGCAGTATTTCCCCAACGGTGCATTCTGACGGCGCTTTGGTAAGTTTATAGCCGCCCTGCGCGCCGCGGGCGCTTTGTACAAGCCCGGCTTTGCTCAAACGGCCGATAATCTGTTCCAGATATTTATCGGATATATCCTGCCGCAGGGAAATTTCTTTAACCGGCGTATATTCATGCTGGCTGTTGGCTGCTAAATCAAGCATCAAGCGCAGCGCGTAACGTCCTTTGGTAGATATTTTCATGCTGAACTCCTTTCATATAAAGTATTTTACTACTAATCAAGTAGGGATTCAACAAAAATTTAAAGGGCGCCATTTTGCCGGAGCAAAATTAAAAATTTTAACGGTTTTTTTATATTGTTATGTGTGTTAAAATAAAAGCATAAATTTTATTTTTAAAATTCTACTCCGGAGGAATTGTAATTATGGAAAACAAAGAAAAGATGGATATTGAGAAGGAATTTCAACACTATCTTGAAATTTTCAAGCATGATAAAGAACTTGGCAAAGCCCTGAGCCTTGTATCTTTCCCGGCATTGTTCAACGATAAGTTTTTGCAGGAAAACAGCAAGTTTACTTCCATGAACGATTTAATAATCCGCAGCGGTTTCGGCATTATGAACCTGCTGGAAGTGGAAAACGTAAACCAGGAAAAATGGAACGCTTATATTGCCAAAAACAGCAACTGCACCACCTGGTTTGAATTTGGCAAGCTTGCCATGATTGAATGGATGAAAGCCAAACTGGAGGAAGTTAAGAACGCTGCAAATTAAAAAATAATGCTTTAAAAAGGAAGTGAGGCCGCGTGGATATTGTACTGCATGCGTTTGAAGGCGTTTTTACCGTCAGCCTGATGGTATTGGCCGGGTATTACCTTGGCAGCCACCACTGGTTTTCGGAAGAAAGCCTGAACCTGATTTCCAAACTGATAACAAAAATCTGCCTGCCGCTGTATATGATTGTGAATTTAACAGAAACGCTTACGCACGATACGGTTATACAAATGAGCAGCGGTCTTCCGGTAGCGGTTTCGTCGATGATAATCTGTTTTATCATCGGGCAGCTTGCCGTGCGCTTTGCCAAAATACCCAAAGGGCGGCGTGGCGTTCTGGCGGCGGTGTTTTTTGTAACCAATACCATTTTAATTGGCCTGCCGCTTTCCACCGAACTGTTTGGTACAAAGTGCATACCGTTTGTACTGGTTTATTATATGGCGAACACGGTGGTGTTCTGGGTTGTGGCGGCCCACATTATTGCTGTTGACGGAACGGAAAACGTGCCGCCGCTCTTTAGCGTGCAGACGCTGAAGCACATTGTTAACCCGCCGCTGGCAGGCTTTGCCATTGGCTTTACCTTGGTAATGCTTGAACTGCACCTGCCGCATCCGCTGCTTGTTTCGTTTAAATACATGGGCAATATGACAACGCCGCTGGCTATGCTTTTTATAGGCGCCGTTGTAAGCAATGCGGACTGGAGCAAAATTCATTTTGACCGGCAGATTTTACTTGCTCTGTTCGGGCGTTTTGTAGTTTGCCCGCTGGGAATTATTTTAATGGCGCCGGTAATCGGCATACCGCCGCTTATGACGCAGGTGTTTACCATTCAGGCTGCCATGCCTGCACCTTCCGTACTGCCTGTGCTTGCCAAAAATTATGGGGCCGATTACGAATATGCCGCTACCCTTACGGTTGTTACAACGGTTTTGGCTGTTGTTGTAATGCCGTTTTATATGTGGGTTGTTTCTTAATTTGTTTGCAGCACGAACCAAAAATACGAACAAATTTTCATAAATATGCTTGACAAAATGTGCTGTTCGTTTTATTATAACTATAACGAACAAACGTTTTGAAAGGCAGTTGATTGTTTATGAAAAAGCTGACGGCAATAGTAATGGCAGTCTTTTTATTATACAGCGGTTATGTGTTCGGCACGGTATCCGCAGCAGATGAAATTTACACTACGCGCACGGTAACCGTGTACAGCGGCGATACCATGTGGGATATTGCTTCCCGCTGGGCGGAAGATGACGAAGATGTGCGCGCCGTTATTTACCGTATCTGCGAGGCAAACGGTTTGCAGAATACCGATTTGCAGCCGGGGCAGAAAATTATGGTGCCGGTGCGTGTTCATGCCGGAGAGGGCGTAATGCTGGCGGAAGCAACGAACGGAAATTTATAAAATACGAACAAAACAAAAGCAGGCCTGATGATTTTAGGATCATTAAGCCTGCTTATTTTTTTATGCCGTAAATAAAGCGTTTTATTTGTTTTCCGGCTTCCATTTGCCGCTGAGTACCTTAAGGTAGTTTACTTTGTCGGTAGCGCCTTCCGTACTTATTAAAAGTACGCGCGAGTTTTCATCGAGCCCAAGTTCATTGCGCAGCTGTGCAAGCTCTGGGTCCTGCATCAGCGCTGCCAGAACTCCGGCGGTTACCGCACCCGATTCGCCCGAAACAATGCGCGCATCGCCGCTTTGCGGCATACCCAAAAGCCGCATGCCGCGTGCTGCATAGTCATCGCAGCAGGCAATAAAGGCGTTTGCAAAATTATTGATTATATCCCAGCTTACAGTGCAGGGCTCGCCGCAGCAAAGTCCGGCCATCATGCTGTTCATTCTGCCGGTTACTTTGTGCAGAGTACCGTCGTTTGCCGCTGCCGTTTTATACAGGCAGGCGGCTTTGTCCGGCTCGCAGATAACGGTAACAGGCAGGTTGTTCTGCCAAAGCGCTGCAAAATAGCCGAGCACCGCGCCTGCCATGCTGCCTACACCTGCCTGCAAAAACAAGTGCGTCGGCGTTATGCCGTTTAGCTGGGAGGCAATTTCCTGCGCCATGGTGGTATAGCCCTGCATAATCCAGGTGGGTATTTCTTCGTAGCCGCTCCACGCGGTATCCTGCACCAACACCCAGCCGTGCTTGCGGCTCATGGCATAGGCAAGGCGCACGGCGCCGTCGTAGTTAAATTTTGTAATTTCCGCTTCTGCGCCCAGCGCACGGATGTTGTTAAGCCGTTCCTGGCTTGAACCTTCGGGCAGATAAACAACAGCTTTATGCCCCAGAAGTTTGGCGGCCCAGGCTACGCCGCGCCCGTGATTGCCGTCCGTTGCCGTTACAAAGGTTACTGTGCCGAGTTTGGCTCTTGCTTCTTCGCTGCACAAAACATTAAAACTGTTTCCGTCAATGGGTATATTTAATTTGCCGCATAAGTATCTGGCAATGGCGTAACTGCCGCCAAGTGCTTTAAAGGCGTTCAGCCCAAAACGTGCCGATTCGTCCTTAACAAAAATCTGCCCAACGCCGAGCTGTTTTGCAAGATTAGGCAGGCTTACGAGCGGCGTTTGCGCATAACCTGCAATGCCGCTGTGAAATTCAAGTATTGCCTGCATAGCTTCCGGCTGCACAAATTTGAGGCTGCCGGTATTTTTATTTCCTTTATGAAGTACATATTGCAGATTGGCCATAAAACTGTTCTCCTGTACTAAAACGGCACAGCCTAAGGCTGTGCCGCAGTTAATTATTCAGTTTATGAACTTTTTAAAACAGTTCTTTTAAAATCATGGTCTGTTCGCGGTCGGGGCCTACGGAAACAATGCCTACTTCAACGCCTGCTACTTCGCTCATGCGTTTTAAGTATTTTTTGCAGTTTTCCGGCAGGTCTTCGTATTTGCGTACGCCGCTGATATCGGTCATCCAGCCTTCAAATTCTTCGTAAACAGGTTCAACCTGTGCCAAAACTTTCAGGCTTGCCGGGATTTGTTTGATTTCTTCGCCGTTATATTTGTAGCCTACGCACATTTTAATTACCGGCATTTCGTCAAGAATGTCAAGGCGGGTTACTGCCAGGCAGTCAAGGCTGTTTACGCGTGCGCTGTATTTCAGCATAAAGGCGTCAAGCCAGCCGCAGCGGCGCGGACGTCCGGTAACGGTGCCGTATTCGTGGCCGCGTTCACGCAGGGCGTTGCCGTCAGCGTCAAACAGTTCGCATACAAACGGGCCTTCGCCAACACGGGTAGTGTATGCCTTAACAACGCCAACCACATGGTTGATGCACAGCGGGCCTACGCCGCTGCCGGTTGCCGCATTGGCAGCAGTCGGGTTGGAGCTGGTAACATACGGATAGGTGCCGTGGTCAATATCAAGGAAGGTAGCCTGTGCGCCTTCGAACAATACGTTTTTGCCTGCTTCAAAAACTTCGCCAAGCACAACGCCGGTGTCGCAAACATGCGGGCGGAGTTCTTCGGCATAAGCCAGGTATTCTTTCAGCACGCTGTCATAGTCAAACGGTTCGCCGCCGTAAATTTTGGTAATAATTTCATTTTTGGCAGCCAGGTTTACACGCAGCTTGTCAGCAAAAGTATCGGGTTCCATCAAATCGCAGATGCGGATGCCGGTACGGGCAACTTTATCCATGTAGCAGGGGCCGATGCCGCCTTTGGTAGTGCCGATTTTGTGTTCGCCGAGTGCAGCTTCCTGCAGTTCGTCCAATTTTGCATGGTAAGGCATAACAACGTGGGCGCGGTCGGAAATCAAAAGATTGCTGCAGTCAATGCCCTGGGCTTTCATGCCTGCAATTTCCTGAAGTACAACTGCGGGGTTAATAACTACGCCGTTGCCGAGGATATTGATTTTATCTTTGTACAGTACGCCGGAGGGCAAAAGACGCAGTTTGTAGGCAACGTCGTCTACAACAACGGTGTGCCCTGCGTTGGAGCCGCCGGAATAACGTACAACAGCGTTGGCTTTCTGAGCCAGGTAATCAACAATCTTGCCTTTGCCTTCATCGCCCCACTGGGCGCCGATAACTACAACAGATGACATAACTATCTCTCCTTATATAATCATAATCCGAAGCGCGCCATAATGAGGTCTACATTGCGCAGCATCGGCATGGGGTCAAAGCAATGCTCAATTTCTTCGTCGGTGAGGTATTTTTTAATATCCTCATCGTGTTCAACATTGGTTTTAAAGTCTGCACCTTCCAGCCAGCGGGCCATAGCATTGCGCTGTACCCATTTGTAAGCGTCCTCGCGCAGTACGCCTTTGCTTACAAGGGCAATCAGCAGGTTCTGGCTGTAAATAAGGCCGCCGGTTTTGTTCATGTTGGCAATCATGGCATCCGGGTAAACCAGCAGTTTATCAACAATGTTGATGAATTTGCGCAGCATATGGTCCAGTGCAATGGTTGCATCCGGCAGAATAACCCTTTCTACGGAAGAATGGGAAATATCGCGTTCATGCCACAGGGTAACGTCTTCAAGGGCAGCAACGGCATAACCGCGCAGCAGCCTTGCCATACCGGAAATTTTTTCGCAGGTAATGGGGTTGCGTTTGTGCGGCATGGCCGAAGAACCCTTCTGGCCGGGAGCAAAATATTCTTCTGCTTCGCGGATATCGGTACGCTGGAGATTGCGGATTTCAGTTGCCATTTTTTCCAGCGAAGAACCGATAATAGCGATGGTGGTTAAATAATCGGCGTGGCGGTCGCGCTGGATAACCTGGGTTGCCAGGCGTGCAGCCTTAATGCCGAGTTTTTCGCATACATATTCTTCAACAAACGGGTCGATGTTGGAGTAAGTGCCGACAGCGCCGGAAAGCTTGCCTACGGAAATAAATTCGCGGGCCTGTTTCAGGCGTTCCATATTGCGTTCGGTTTCATCCATCCACAGCGCAAATTTCAGGCCGAAGGTCATCGGTTCGGCGTGAATGCCGTGCGTACGGCCAATCATAACGGTGTGTTTGTGTTCGGCAGCGCGGCGTTTTAAAACTTCGTGCAGTTTTTCGAGGTGTTTCATCAAAAGGTCTGCGGACTGCTGCATCATAACGCCCATAGCGGTGTCTTTAACATCGCTTGAGGTTAAGCCTTTATGGATGTATTTGGAAGCATCGCCCACATATTCTGCAACATTTGTTAAAAAGGCGATAATATCGTGGTTGGTAACAGCCTCAATTTCTTTAATGCGTTCAATGCGGAAATCTGCTTTGGTCTGAATGTCATGCAAAGCATCATCAGGCACAATGCCCAGTTTGTTCATGGCTTCGCATGCAAGAATTTCCACGCGCAGCATGGTGCGGAATTCGTTTTCAAGAGTCCAGATATTGCCCATTTCCGGATTGGTATAGCGTTCAATCATATTTTTGCCCCCCAAAGTGTTTTTTACAATAAGAAACAGGAAGCAGCCTCTTTTGTGCCCTTCCTTAACGACAAAACTTATTATCCTTCCTTATCATACCATTTATAGCATTTTACCGCAAGGCTATCCGGCTTTTTTATAAAAATATTCCTGCGGAAGATGCAAAACGGCAGCGCCAAAAATTTATGGCTGTGCCGTTTATATCAGTAAAAAGCATGCAGCGCATACAGCGCTGCCAAAAATATTAAATTGTCAACCGTAAAAATTGCCAGGTACTGCCGCCTTAAATGCGGATACTTTGCAGCAACCTGCTTGTAGGAGATAAGGCTTGCCATGGAAGCGATGAGCGTGCCAAGGCCACCGAGGTTGGTGCCTACGATGAGCGCGGCGTAGTTACTGCTGTAACCTGAAAGCAGCATTGCCGCAGGTACGTTGCTGATAACCTGGCTGACGGCGACGCTTATTAAAACTTCGTTGCCGGCCAGAATCTGATTAATAAAACTGTGCAGGCTTCCGATATGGTTCATATTGCCTACAAAAATAAAAAAGAAAAGGAAGGTCAGCAGCAGAGAGTAGTCAATCTGCCGGAACAGGCTTTTATTTTTGTATAAAAGCGCGGCGGCAACAATGGCCAGCAGTACCAGGTGCGGCACAAAGTGGGCCACGGTAAGCACGCACAAGGCAAATAAAACAAGGTAAAAGCAGACGGTGCGCTTGTCTTTAAGCCGTTCGGTTTTTATATCCAGCTGCAGGTGTTCTTCCGGGTAAAATACAAGCACAACTGCCGTCAGCATAAAAGCTGCAAGGCCGGTATACAGCCACATCAGCTCCAAAAATTCCGGCACGCCCATGCCCGAAAGCGAAAACAGGTACAAATTCTGCGGATTGCCGATAGGCGTAAACATGCTGCCGAGGTTGGCCGCTATTGTCATCAGCGTAACGGTGCCGCAAAGTTTGTCCGTTAAATTAATCATTTCCAAAATCATAATGCCGAAAGGCACAAAGGTAATCAGCGAAACGTCATTGGTGATGAACATGCTGCTGATGAAGCATAAAAATATAAGCGTAAACACAATGCCGCGCCTTGTTTTTACCTTAATTAATATGCGGCTGCCGATAAACTGCAAAAAGTTCTGCCCGCGCAGGCCTTCAATAATCAGCATCAGGCAGAACAGCATGATGAGCGTATTAAAATCAATATAGCGCAGATATTTAAGGCTGGGCGGCTCAATGAGGCACGAAAGCAGCGCCAGCAGCAGCGAAACGCTTAAAACAATATCATTGCGCAGATAGTTTTTTATTTTTGCAAGCACTTGTTAAACGCCTTTCCGTAAAAGCAAAATAAATTCTTAAACATTGTACCATATTTGCAGAAAGATACAAAAGATTTTAATAAAATTTTAGCGGTTTATTTTTGTTTATTGTGCTTTATTTGTTTACGTTTGTTGACATAATTCTTTAACAGAGTTACACTAATATCAATATATTAAAAGAAAACAGCAATATTTAAAACGCTGTTACAAAATTTATTTTGTTTTGAAAGGGAAAGATATTATGAAGGAAAGTGTACAGGCAAAATTAATGCTCAGTGCGGCTATGGTTATTTTTGGCACGCTGGGCGTTTTTACGCGCAATATCGGTGTAACAAGCGGTGAACTGGCGCTGTACCGTGCGGTGCTGGCTTCCGTCCTTATAGGGTTTTACCTGGTGTTTATTAAAAAAGGCGGGCTTAATTTAAAAAACGCCGGGCGTGAGCTGCCGCTTTTACTTGCTTCCGGCATTGCCATGGGCATTAACTGGATTTTGCTGTTTCAGGCGTACCGCTATACAACAATTTCGGCGGCTACTTTAAGCTATTACTTTGCGCCTGTTATCGTTACGGTTGCTTCGCCGCTTTTGTTTCACGAACGGCTGACGGCAAAACAGATTATTTGCTTTGTAATGTCCACGTTGGGGCTGGTGCTTATTATAGGTACCGGCGGCGGTGAAGAAACTGCCGGTATTACAGGTATTTTGTTTGGACTGGGGGCGGCGGTTTTTTATGCCGCTGTTATTTTGCTTAATAAATTTATTAAAAACGTGGCAGGCATACAGCGTACCATTTTGCAGATGCTGGCTGCCGTTGTTACTTTGCTGCCGTATGTGGCGTTAAGCAGCGGGTTTAATTTGAACCTGCTGGATGGTACCGGCTGGGCGTGCCTGCTGACGGTGGGTTTATTCCATACAGGCATTACTTACTGCCTGTATTTTTCCGCACTGAAAGATTTGACGGGGCAGGAAGCCGCTATTTTAAGTTATATAGACCCCCTGGTTGCCGTAATAATTTCCGTACTTTTGCTGGGTGAGCCCATGACGCTGATGCAGCTTATCGGCGGCGCGCTGATACTGGGCTTTACTTTGTGGAATGAGAAAGCGTAGTATATAATAATAAAAGTTAAAATTGAAAAGCAGATAAGAATATGTGCTATAAGGCGAGAGTCAAAAAGTGCGGCGGCTGCGGTTTAAAATGTTTAACTTCGGGAATCCGGCTGCGCAGCCTGGATGGAATCGGAGAAGCCGCACTGTTTTGCCGAGCCGCAATAGTATATATCCTTATCTGTATTAAACAAAGAAATACTCGCCGCATGATAACGGCGGGTTGCTTTTATTATTGGGTTAATAGCCAATTAATGCCGGCGGCGCTGCGGCTGATAATATTGCGGTAATGACCGCCGGGATTAAGTTCATAACAAGTGTTAATGCCAAGGCTGCTGTAATGCGCTGCCAGTTCTTCCGTACACTGCTGCACGGTTTTAAGGTACTGGTTGCGTGCGCGTGCTTCTTTATCGCCAAGCGAAAAATACAAATGCTGCGGAGTTTTACAAAGCACGCTTTGCATGGCAAAATCCTTAAAGCCGGGGTACCACAGTGAACCGCTCATACTTGCCGCGCGGCTGAACAAATCTGTTTTGTAGAGTGCGTATACGGTGAACAAACCGGCAAGCGAATATCCTGCAAGCCCGCGCCACAAAATGCCGTTTAAGTTTGCTTCTGCCTGCGGTAAAACCTGCTGCGTTAAAAATTGCAGGTAAGCATCCGCGCCGCCGGTAAACATCTCGCTGTACTTAAATAAATTGCCTGCCGCCCATGGCGAAAGCTCCGCTTCCCAGTTCAAGCCGCTGACAGTTACCAGTGTAAAATCCGGGCAGCCGCCTTTTTGAACCTGCGCATAAACCTCGCCACCGTCGTCGTTGTAGGTTGTTAAATAAATTACCGGCCTGTTTTCCGCCAAAGCGGGATAGACCGTTATTTTTTTGTTATAACTTGTAAATGTAAACATAGTATGCCTCAAATTATAGTAGTAAACACTATCATTGTAAATTTAATATTATTATACTGATATTATACATTACAAATAAAAATACAGATACTATATTTAATTAAAAAAATATAATATAATTTAGTTGTATGGGTAAGTTTATTAAGATTTTGCCAAGGAGATATAAATTAATGAATACTAAAATGCTAAAAACATTCTTTGAAATAGGTGAAAACATTGCAATAGAATTTAAACGCTGCGGTAATCAAATAGAAGCTGATGTTTATGAAACTGTTTGTGCATTTTTAAACAGATTCGGAGGAGATATATTTTTAGGCGTATTGGATGACGGAACGGTAACAGGGCTTTCTGAAAAAGCTGCGCCACAATTGATAAAAAATTTTATAAAATGTATTAGCAATCCAAATCTTTTTTCTCCAACTATTTATTTGGTACCTGAAATAAAAAAATATAAAGGAAAAACGATTATACACATTCATGTTCCGCCAAGTGCAGAGGTGCATAGATTTAAAAAAGTTATTTATGACCGTGTTGACGATGCCGATGTACAAGTAACGGCAACATCGCAAATAGCACAAATGTACATACGTAAACAAAATGTTTTTACTGAAAAAAGAATCTATCCTTATCTAAAAATGGATGATTTGCGTTTAGACCTTTTGCCAAAACTTAGAAAAATGGCAGCCAATAATTCCGGCGAGCAAACACATCCATGGAACAGCCTTAGCGATGAAGAACTTTTAAAAAGCGCCGGACTTTACGGAAAAGACAGAACTACTGGAGAACACGGTTATAATTTAGCTGCTATTATGCTGCTTGGTAAAGATGAAGTTATTAAAGATGTTGTACCGGCATATATGACCGATGCATTACTTCGCAAAATTAATACAGACCGTTATGATGACAGGGAGATTGTACAAACTAATTTAATTGAAAGTTATGAACTTTTAATGGAATTTGGACGTAAACATTTACCTGATAAATTTTATTTAGAGGGTGACCAAAGAGTAAGCCTTCGTAACATTATAACAAGGGAAATTATTGCTAACACTTTAATCCATCGCGAGTATACAAGTTCGTATCAGGCAAAATTTATAATAGAAAATAATAGAATGTATGTAGAAAACGCTAACCGTTCCGTCCAGTCAGGTATAATAACACCGGAAAATATGGAACCGAACCCTAAAAATCCTATTATTGCCTCGTTTTTTAGAAACATTGGTTATGCTGACCAGCTTGGTTCTGGCGTAAGAAATTTGTTTAAATACAGTAAATATTATTCCGGAAAGGAACCGGAGTTTATTGAAGGCGATGTTTTTAAAATAATAGTTCCTTTGAATAGTGCTAATTCGGAATCTACCACCCAATCTACCACCCAATCCACCACCCAATCCACCACCCAATCGCAAAATGTAGAAGTGTGGAAATATATTATAGAATTGCTTCAAAGCGAGCCGGAGCTTTCTCAAAAACAAATTGCAGAGCGGTTAAATTTAAATGTAAATACAGTTAAATATCATATCAGAAAAATGCAGGAAGAAAATAAAATTAAACATATCGGGTCATTGCGTAAAGGAAAGTGGGTTATTATAAAAAATAATTAAAAAGTAGCAAAAGTTAGTTTTAAATTAACTTTTGCTACTTTTTATAAATTATATTTTTTTAGTAATATCTATTTTTTTACAAATGTCAGAAACAAGATTTTTTCCTTCTCTATGGTCACTTGGTGTTTTAGAAACCGAAAACATATATCTTGGATCATGAAAAATTATTTTATAATGTGGGCCATCTTCTTCAATAGTAAATCCCAATTCTTTTAATTTTGTTTTATTAGGTTTAGTTAATCCGTTGCCGGAATAAAATATTTCCTTTAATCCTGATACTATTTCTTCGCATTTCCCAGAATTTGGATTAGATAATAAAAGTGATTCTATTAAAATGTAAGGCCTAGAATTACGATTATATTTATCCTTTACTTGGGAAAGAATATTGTATAAAAGATCATTTTTTTCATTAATATATAAACTAGGTTCTTTGCCAGCCTTATAAAAATAATTATTTTCTGAATTCTCATTTCTACTATCTAACAAAGCCTCATATTTTGCTTTTAAAGAATAGTTTTCTTTGGTTAAATTATCTATTTGTTCCCGCAAACTTTTATTTTCTTGATCAAAAGTGTCTATATACTCAGAAAGTTGTTTAGCGGTTATATCTTGCATTTCATTGTACATTTTTTGTTTAGTCTTTAAAGTAACAATATGATTCCAATTATATTTTTGATAATCAAGTCTATTAACTAAAGCTTGAAATACCGAATTTATAATAGCTGCTGTCATTGATTTGCTGTTTTTATAATAATCTATGCTAAATTTTTGACAATAACTTGTATTCGGAAAATATATACCAATATATCCAGTGTAGACGTTATTGCCGTTAGTATCATTTCTCAATTTTTGTGCAGTTTCGTGACTTTTTTCAAAAAATATATGCGCTACACCACTTAATTTTTTAGCTACATAATACGGATTAATTATTGTTTGGTTATAATAGTCACAGCTAATATAAACTACAGGTAATGTATATGAATGCATTCCTTTCATAATATTTACACAAATATGATAATAATCAAAATCTGATTCAAAAGGAGTATCTGAAATAGGAATATTACCATCTTCTTCGCAATAATCTTTTTCAATAAATTTTTGTACAATGTATGGTCTATTAACTATTGGTAACTTTATTTTATAATCAGACCTATTGCAATTTAATTGAATGATAAGAGATTTTTTACCATTTTCTAATAAAAAAATACAATCACTAATCCATAGTGCTTTTTCATCATTAAATTCTAGTCTACACGCAGATATTTCTAACATAGCTTCTTTATAATGTTTAATATAAAAATTTATATTATTATTTTTGTATTCAAAATCGTCTGTTGAATTTATATTATAATTCAAATTTTTAATATTATAATATGGACTTTTTGTTATCCACTCTATAAAAAGTTCAATGCAGTCACTTTTAACTACGTTTTTTCTCAATGGTAAACATGTACTAAATACTAACATTTTAATCATCCTTTCAACTTATTACACAACGGTAAAATTTCTTCTAATTTAGTAACAATACGTTTTTGCTCGGCAAGTGGTGGTAGAGGAATGGGTAACATACGCATAGCTTTAAGTGATACATTTTTTATTGTTGTCTGAGTAGCTGCTTTGACTGCATAATCATAAAAAAAGTTTGTTTTAAAAATATACAAAAGATAATATTTGCATATTTTATCAATAGTAGAAATATAACATGCACTTTTGCCTAGAATAATAGGTTCTCCATTATAAAACGCGTAATTGCCAATAGTACCATTTATTGAAATAAGAATGGTATCGTAATTTAAAGGTTTTTTATATTTTTCATACTCTATGACAGATATTTTTTTTGTATCTGCTTTTATAATAATTTTACCATTTGAAAGATTATTGCCGTTTACAAAAAAATAACTACCATTATCATCAAATTGTGGTGTGCCATGTATACCATCACCTAAATTTGAAACAATCTCCATCAACCTTACCCATTTCCAACTTTTAGGTATTTCAAAAGGCTTTTCGTCGTCAGTGATTGGCGGCAAGGGCTTTTCTTTTTTTATTTTGCCTTCTTTAATGAGTTTTTGTTTTTCAGTTTGTATTTGTTTGTAAAGGTCTTCGGCGTTGCCTTCTTCTGCACGCTGCGGCACAAGCCTGCCCTGGATGGCAAGCTGCAAAACAGATTTTTGCAAATCATCGGGGAAACGTTTATTAAGCTGCTGTAATTTGTTATAGGCAGCTTCGTAACGCTCAACATACGGCAAAAGTTCTTCAATTTTGGCAACAATACGTTTTTGTTCTGCGAGAGGTGGAAGGGGAATAGTTAATTCTTGTATTCTTTTTATTGCTAATTTTGGTTGTCCAACCTTAGTAGTAACATTAGTAATTTGTGATTGAACAGCAGAAGATTTTAAACAATCAATAAACCAATTTTGGTCAATAACAGAAAATACTAATCTATCAGCATTTTCTGTTAAATTTGCACCATTTAGTTCAGGGGGAATTTTTCCAACTCGTCCGATTGTACCGGCAACTGTGATATAAATATCTTCTTTATTTATAATATATTTACTAATAGTTGAATAAATGTCATGGGGTACATACATAAGATTATTTGTAGATACAAAGTCATCCTTCATATCAGAAACACGAATATATATATGTCCTGTGTTTTCAGTAGTAAGCTTTCTGCCAGCAGGAATTCTTTTTCCACCTAAGACCGTTGCTATTTCTCCCAATCTTACCCATTTCCAGCTTTCCGGTATTTCAAAAGGCTTTTCGCCGTCGATGATTGGCGGCAAAGACTTTTCTTTTTTTATTTTACCTTCTTTAATGAATTTTTGCTTTTTGGCTTGTATTTGTTTGTAAAGGTCTTCGGCATTGCCTTCTTCTGCACGCTGCGGCACAAGTTTGCCTTGGATGGCAAGCTGCATAATGCTGTTTTTAAGTTCCTGCGGCGTCATTTTCCCGCCTCCGTAAGCAGCGCATTTATTTCAGCCAGCACGCGGTCTATTTCGGCATTCAGCGATGCGCGCTTTTCCTGATATCGCTGTATTAAATCCCTCGGGTCGAGTATTTCTTCTTCTTCATGCGGGTAGCCGCACAAATCAAGGTTATAACCAAAATCTTCCGCCAGCTGTTTTGCCGTATATTTTTTGGCTTTGTCAAAGCCGTCAATGTTAATTTCGGTGCGGTTATTCCACCAATCCATAACCGGCGTAAAATGCTCTAGCTTCATGGGCTTGGTTTTGCTAAAATGTTTATAGCCTTCCGGCATATCAAGGCGGTAAAACCATGTTTCTTCCGTCGGGTGAGTGTTATCAAAAAATAAAATGTTAGTGGTTATGCTGGTATAGGGCGCAAAAACACTACCCGGCATACGGATTATGGTATGCAGGTTAAATTCGTCCAGCAGTTTCTTTTTAATATTCACTTTAGCGTTATCTGTGCCGAACAAAAAGCCGTCCGGCAAGATTACTGCTGCCCTGCCATCCCGCTTTAAGCGGTACATTATTACGCTCATAAACAAATCAGCTGTTTCGCTGCTGGCAAGGTCAGCCGGGAAGTTGCTTTTTACTTCGTTCTTTTCACTGCCGCCATAGGGCGGATTCATTAATACAATGTCAAAACGGTCATCGTCAGTGTAGTCAAGCACTTTACGCAGCAGGCTGTTATCATGGTAAACGCGCGGTGTATCGACATCATGCAGAAGCAGGTTTGTTATGCAAAGCATATAAGGGAATTGTTTCTTTTCGATACCGTAAATTGATGTGCCAAAGGCTTTGCGGTCGGCAGTGGTTTTAATCTGCGGCTGTAATTCTTTCAGCCAGCTTGTTAAAAAGCCGCCCGTGCCGCAGGCAAAGTCTGCCATTTGCTCGCCAATCTGCGGTTTTATCATTTTTGCCATAAAATCGGTAACGGCACGCGGAGTGTAAAATTCACCGGCAGAACCAGCACTTTGCAGTTCTTTTAAAATATTTTCGTAAATTTCGCCAAAGGCGTGTATTTCGTCATAATCGCTTAAATCAAGCTCGTCGATTACGTTTATAACCTGCCTTAAAAGCACGCCGTCTTTCATGTAGTTATTAGCATCGGCAAAGGTTGTTTGCACAATGGCTTTTTTTATAGGCGTATCTTTATCTACGGGAAGTTTTTTCAGCGTGGGAAACAAGGTGTTGTTGACAAAGTTAAGCAAAGTGTCTCCCGTCATGGCTTTGCCGGATTTATCATCAACCGCCCAGTTTGCCCAACGGCAGTTTTCGGGAATGATGGATTTATAATCGCTGTCGTCAAATTCCCAGTCCTGCTCTTTGGCGTCATACACCTTTAAAAATAAAAGCCAGGTAATTTGTTCTATGCGTTGGGCGTCGCCGTTAATACCTGCGTCATTGCGCATAATATCACGCAGTCTTTTAACAAATCCGGTTAAATTGCTCATGTATTATCCTACCTCGTCAGTGTAAATTTCGTTTTCCAGTTCCTGCACCGCTTTTAAATAAGCATCCCTGCTGCCAAAATAACTGGCAATTTTGCTGGGTTTGCCGTATTTTATAAACGGGTCAAGTTTTAAAATGTCGGTTTTTTCAATTTCATAAATGCCGGTGTTCATGTATTTATCAAGCAAGGCATTTAAAATTTCGCGTGCCATACCGCTGTATTTGCTTAAAAAGTCGCGCTTTTTAACATTGTTGGCGCGTTCTTTGCGGGTAAGCGGCTTTTTATCAAAGGCAATATGGCAGATAAAATCAAAATCGTCTACTTCCGTCATATTTTGTTCTGTTTTTAACTTTTCAAGGTCAATACCTTCGTTAAGCAGCATTTCGCGGATTTTTTCTTTCTTCTGCTGCGCAGTCCATTGCCTGATAAAGTTATCAAGTGAAGCATATTCGTCAAGAATGTTCTTTTTGGTATAATCCACAATGCTTTCCTGCCGCAGTAGTTTGCCGTTAACATCATAAACGGATACAGTTTTGTAAATTACTTCTACTTTACAGCCTTCTTTATTGATGATTGGCTTGGGCGCATAGGGTTCTGGCGGCGGTTCAGCAATACCGCCGGTATTTTTGCCGCCTTCCGGGTAAGCGCCGGGCTTTTTAGGTGTGTATTCATCATCAATTTCAATTGGCCCGTCCCAATCGGGGTCGGCAAACAGGCGCGTTACGTTGCGGAAATCCATAACTACAAAATGCGTTTTACCTTCTTTGGGGCGTAAACGCGTGCCGCGGCCAATAATCTGTTTAAACTCCGTCATGCTGCCTATCATTTCATCAAGCACGATAAGCTTTGTCATTTTACAGTCCGCACCTGTAGAAAGCAGCTTAGAGGTTGTGGCAATTACCGGGTATTTGGCGCTGACAGATATAAAATAATCCAGTTTGCTTTTACCGTATTCATCACTGCCGGTAATGCGCACAATGTAATCGGGGTGTTCTTTTACAATATCGCTGTTTAAGTTTACAAGTGCCTGGCGCATACGTTCCGCAGCGTCTTCCGTTGGGCAAAAAACAATGGTTTTAGCCATGCGGTCTGTGGCTTTTAGGTAATTGGTAATTTCGGCAGCAACTTGTAAAATACGGTCTTCGATAATGATGTTGTAATCATAATCGCTGTTATTGTAAATGCGGTCTTCTATTTCGTTGCCAAAAATATCCTTTTGCCCTTTATAGGGCCGCCAGCCGTCACCGATATTGGTTGTTATGTTGATAACTTTAAACGGCGCTAAAAAGCCGTCTTCTATGCCTTCTTTAAGGCTGTAAGTATAAACCGGCTCGCCAAAATAGCTAAGGTTAGAAATGTATTTGGTTTCTTTCGGCGTAGCGGTCATACCTATTTGCGTGGCAGAGTTAAAATATTCCAAAATTCTGCGCCAGCGGCTATCGTCTTTAGCAGAGCCGCGGTGGCATTCGTCAACAATTATTAAATCAAAAAAATCGGGCTTAAAAAGTTTGCTGAAATGTTCTTCATCGTTATCGCCAATTAATTGCTGATAAAGTGAAAAGTATACCTGATGAGAGGTTATTGTTGTTTTGTTGTCTTTAGCAACATTAATTTTATGAATTACTTTTTCGAGCGGAGCAAAATCCTGTTGAATAGACTGGTCAACAAGTATATTGCGGTCGGCAAGATATAAAATTTTATGTTTTATTTCGCTTTGCAGCAGTCGGTAAACAATTTGGAACGCTGTATAGGTTTTGCCGGTGCCGGTTGCCATAACAAGCAAAATGCGGTTTTGCCCTTTGGCGATAGCGTCAAGAGTTCTGTTTATGGCAATACGCTGGTAATATCGCGGCGGATAAGTTGTTTGGCTGCTGTAATAGGGCTGCTCTATAAGTGTTTCTTGTTCTGTGCTTATGCTGGCTTCCTGTTTGTAGCGGGCAATTAATTCTGCCTGACTGGGAAATTCGTTTAATTGTAATATGCGTTCTTTGCCGGTTAAAAAATCGTGCTCGGCAAAGCCATCTCCGTTAGAACTGTATGCAAAAGGCAAATCGAGCATTTGGGCATATGCCATCGCCTGCTGCAAACCGTGAGAAATGCTGTGGTTATTATCTTTAGCTTCTACAACGGCAATAGGATTATTAGCATTGATGTATAAAAGATAATCTGCACGTTTGGCAGGTCCGCGGCTGGCGATGTTTCCTCGCAAATTATATTGTCCGTCCGTTATCTGCGTTTCCATGGTTATGTTTTCAACATTCCATTTGGCTGTTATGGCAGGCGTAATATAGCGCAGCTTGATATCTTCTTCTGTCATGTTCTTTTTGGATAAAAGGGAACTCATATATTTCCCTCCTTTGCGCATATTTTGATACAGTTACTATTTTAAGTATAGTATAAATTTATAACATTAGCAATTATATAAAACATTTTAGCCTATGCCGCAGGGGAACGCCATGCACTGGCGGCAGAGAAGAAATAAAAATCCATAATAAACAGCAAAACCGGCAGTCGATTTTTACATCAGCTGCCGGTTTACTTTTACATATAATTTTAATTTACCCAGTCGATAAAGGTTTTAAAGTAGGCTTCTGCTTCTTTAACAGTTTCGGTAATGTCGTTGCCGTCTTTGTCGGTAATTGTGCCTTCTACCCAGCTGCCTTTAACGCCGCTTCTGAAGTACGGGCCGGCATAATAGCTGAACTCTGCGCATATCTGGGCTCCGTGTTCTTTCTGAATCAGCCAGGCGTTGTAGCTTTCAAGCAGTGCTGCCAGCGGCAGTCCGTTATTAACAAGCCCGTCATATACGCTGAAATCTTTAGTGTGGAACGGCCCCATTTCCCTGTACAGCGGTGCGCTGTCAATTAGCATTTGTTTTTCTTCGTCAGTCAGCGGTTCCGGGCCTTCCATAACGGCAGTGTTTTCCAAAACCTGTTCTATGGTAGACATGCCGGAAAGAATTGCTTGCACGCCTTCCTGGTCAGCAGCGAAGCGCAGCGCCCATGCGGCAGGTGTCATACCGGGGCGTTTGGCCTGCATCTGTTCAAACAGCACTTTGGGCGGATAGGTAAGCATGCCGCCTTTAACCGGTTCCATAATGTTAACCAGCTTGCCGTGGCTGCGGATAATATCATAGCATTTTTTCGATTGTACCCACGCTGCGGAATAATCATAATAGTTAAAGGCAATCTGTACAAATTCAGTTTCCGGGTGTTCTGTTAAGATGCGGTCTAAAAATTCCGGAGTATCGTGAACGGAGAAGCCAAGGTGTTTGATTTTGCCTTCTTTTTTGTATTCCGAAAGAATTTCAAAAATATGGTACGGCGTAACGATGTTGTCATAAAAACCGCTGTTCAGATTGTGGACAAGGTAATAATCAAAATAATCTACGCCGCAGTTTTGCAGCTGCTCTGCAAAAATACGTTTAACGTCTTCTTCGCTTTTAATTGCCCAGGTTGGCAGTTTGGTGGCAAGTGTAAAGCTTTCGCGCGGGTGGCGTTCTACCAGCGCCTTGCGGGTAAATTCCTCGCTTTTGCCGTTGTGATAAACATAACTGGTATCAAAATAGGTATAGCCTTTTTGCAAAAACGCATCTACCATTTCACAGGTTTTCTCCAAATCAACATGTTCGGGGTTGTCGTCAAGCTGCGGCAGACGCATCATGCCAAAGGCAAGTTTTTTGTTCTGCATATAAATCCCTCCTTGTTAATTTTTATCATATCGTTGGAGTTAAGACTGCGTCAATAAGTTTTTATGGTTCACAGCAGCCTTAAAATGGCAATAAAAAACGCCAGCCGCATAATACGGCTGACGGTATTTTCAGCTGCGCCATTCAACAATATCATCAAAATTTTTACGGGGGCGCGGCATTGGTGCTTCACCGGCATAGCCAAGCGCAAAGGCTGCTGCAAGTTCACCGCCGCAGTTAAGCCACGCGCACAGTTCGCGGTAAGCAAAATAAATATCGCAAATCCAAAGGCTGCCCAAACCGTTTTCAACTGCCGCCAGCGACATGTTTTCCACGGCAGCGCCTATTGATTGTGCGTTGCAGATTTCAAACACACGGTTTTCGGCATTCTGAGGTGTCAGTAAATCAAGCCCCAGCGGATTGACTACAAAAATAATTACGGGTGCCTGCCGCATAATGGCAAGCGTGTTCCATGCACCGGCTATATACTGCGCGCTTTCGGGCAAAAACGGCTGCTGCGCTTCGCGGCGCAGTCCCTGTTCCATTGCACTCAGCGCTTCTTCTTTTGCTTTGCCGGTTGTTACCACAAAATGCCACGGCTGCCTGTTTTTGGAGGACGGGGCAAGGGCGCCTGCTTTTATAATTTCTTCAATTATATGGCGCGGTACCGGCGTGTTTTTAAATTTGCGTATGCTGCGCCTTGCGGCGATTGCGTCAAGCATGCTCTTCCTCCGTCAGTATTTCCGACAGATTTTCAATAATCTGCCGCAGGGTTTTAACGGTTTCTTCAAGCGGCAGGGCTTTGCTTTCGTCCCATACCATTTGCGGCAGCAGCGGCACATGTGCAAAGCCGGTTTTTACTGGCGTGCCGTTAAAGCGGTGCAGTGCTGTGTAAAAAATGTCGTTGCAGACATAACCGCCGGTGCAGTAGCCCAGGTGAACCGGGCAGCCCTGCTTTTGCAGGCGTTTTACAAGGGCGTGCGTTGGTATGGTTGCAAAATACGCTGCCGGTGCGCCCGGCACAACGGGTTCTCCCCAGGGCGCTGTGCCTTTGTTGTCCTCTAAAAGCGCATCGCGCAGGTTTACGGCAACTGCGTCAAGGTGCAGGCGCGTGCTGCCGCTGTCCATGCCCGTCATTAAAATAACGTTCGGTTTAATTCGCTCCGCTTCTTCAAGCAGCAGACGCCCGGCTGTGCCGTAAATATTAGGCAGCAGCATTTTATGCACGCTGAAGCTGCCGATTACTTCCGGCAGGGCCTTAACTGCTTCCCACGAGGGGTTAATGTTATAATGTGCAAAAGGGTCAAAACCTGTCAGTAAAAGTTTTTTCATCATATTCCGGCAGGGTTTATTTGGCCATCTGGTAAATCTTTTCCATGTCGTCAATGTTCAGTGCTTTAAAGCCGCCGATGGTGCGCGTGTTGTTAAAGCTGCATTTATAGGCCAGCTCTTTAATCTGTCCGTCGGTAAGGTGAATATCCATATCGCTGATTTTCGTCGGCATGCCAATGCTTTTAAAGAATGCTTCCATGGCTTCAATGCCTTCAAGGGCAATTTTTCCTTCCGCACCGGCGGTATAGGGAATGCCGAAGACATTAACGGCAAGCTGCGCAAAGCGTGCGGGGTTAACTGGCATTACGTAACGCGCCCAGCTGCCCCAAACTGCTGCCAGCCCTGCGCCGTGGGCGATATCAAACATGCCGCCGAGTTCGTGTTCCAGCTGATGGCAGGCCCAGTCGCCCAAAGTGCGGTCGCCTGTGATATCGTTGTGTGAAAGGGTGCCGCTCCACATAATTTCGGCGCGTGCATCGTAGTCATCCGGCTTTTTAAGGGCGGTTTTTACGTTGCGCATTACGTTTTTAATCAGCGTTTCCGCAATGCCGTCAGTTAAATTAAGCTGTTTAACATCCGGTTTGGTAAAAAAGCGTTCCAGGCTGTGCACAATAATATCCGTGCAGCCGCTTGCCGTCTGGTAAGCGGGCAGGGTATAGGTAAGCTCCGGGTTCATAACGGCAAATTTGCAGTAAGCGTAAGGAGAATAAGCGCCGCGTTTTAACCAGCCGTTTTCGTTGGTGATAATGCTGGCGTTGCTCATTTCGCTGCCTGCGGCGGCAATGGTCAGCACTGTGCCGATAGGCATGCAGGCCTGCGGTGCTTTGCCGGTGTAATAGTCCCATACATCTCCTTCGTTGGTAAGGCCGTAGCCGATGGCTTTGGCGCTGTCGATAACGCTGCCGCCGCCTACTGCCAGTATAAAATCTATTTTTTCTTTGCGGCCGAGTTCAATGCCTTCATAAACTTTGCTGAGGCGCGGGTTCGGCACAACGCCGCCCAGTTCTGTATAGCTGATGCCTTCTGCCTGAAGCGAAGCGCAGATTCTGTCAATCAGGCCGGACTTTTTGGCGCTGTGCCCGCCGTAGTGAATAAGTACCTTTGTTGCTCCGGCTTCTTTGCACAGTGCGCCGGTGCGTGCTTCGGTGCCGCGCCCGAAAATTACTTTGGTCGGTGCTAAATATTGAAAGAATTCCATATGGTTCAGCTCCTTTATAAAACTTATATATTAATGGTACGCCAAAAGAAAGCTGATGTAAATATGAAGAAAAAAGTTTTACATCGGGCAGGCGTTTATAAAAAAACGGCGAAGATAATTATATTGTAAAATTTTTAACAGGAGGTTTTACTATGCAGGGTAAAAAATATATAGCGGCTGCTCTGGTATGCGGATTCATACTGGGCAGCAGCACTGCTCCGGCGCAGGCCGGAATTTTGGGCACTGTTTTAAAAGGCGGCGCCATCGGCGTGCTTGTAAGCCAGTTTGATGACCAGCTTAACAGCGCCATTAACACTTTAACCGGCAAATATGCCGTAAGCAGTGATTACGCAACTAAGGTTGTGCCGGTAATTACCGTTGGCGACGGCAGCTATGCAGGTGCGGCGCAGGTAAGCGGCCCGCATGCGCAGGTAGAAAAATGCAAGGCTGCGCTTTTGATAGAAGCATCGTTTTTCGGCAGTTTCCGCGCCAAAGCGCTGATACCGATTGACAAAGTTGATATTACCGATGTTAACCGTGTACAAGGCGTAGGCGTATCGGCACAGATTGATGTAAAACTTTAATGGCGGTAACAGTTGTGACGGCAGAAGAATTTATTGAAAAACTACAACAATACAGCAGCCCGCAGGTTTTTAACCCGTGGGCAGATTACGACAGTGAATGTGATATTAGCCCGCAGGCGCCTGTAATACGTGCGGCAAATTTTCTGCGCTATTTAAAGCTGCGCCAAAATGCCCATTTTCTGTTCATTGCCGAAGGACTCGGCTACCAGGGCGGGCATTTCAGCGGCATGGCCATGACCAGTGAGCGCATTTTGCTCGGCAATCATCCGGATGTTGAGCCGCAGGCGGTTCTGGGTGAGTGGGATTACAGGCGCACCAGCAATCCGGACAGCCCGCGCCTGAACCGCACGCAAAAATTGTACGGCTTTAACGAACCCACGGCGACGGTTATGTGGAACGCCATTGCGCGCCACGGGTTATCTCCTTATGATACGGTTTTGTGGAATATTTTTCCGTTTCATCCGTATAAAGACGGCAATATTTTAAGCAACCGTACGCCGACGGGTGAGGAGCTGGATGTTGGCATTGAGTACGCGCGGCTTTTAATGCAGCTTATTACCGGCATGAAGGTTGTGGCAATCGGGCGCAAATCGCAGCAGACGCTCGGCAAATACGGCGTTGCCTGCGAGTGTGTGCCGCATCCTTCCATGGGCGGTGCCAACGCTTTTAAAAAAGCCGTGGCAGAGCTTTTTGCCGCACAGGGCGGTGAAAAATAATGGCTAAAACAGATTTTACACGTGACCAGACTATCAATATAGCTGTAAAAATGGGCAAAATTCTGCTGAAAAGCGGCGCGGAAACCTACCGTGTGGAAGATACCATTTCGCGCTGCTGCCTGGCGCACGGCTATGAGGTTGACCCTTTTGTAACGCCTACCGTTATAATTTTGGGCAACGAAGATACCGACAGCTTTATCCGCGTAAGCAGAATTGGCTACCGCAGCACCAATTTAAGCCTTATCAGCGAAATGAACAGCATGTCCTACAATTTTGCCAAGTGGGATATGGGCTACGAAGATACTTGTAAATGGCTGGACAAAAAATGGCGGCAGCCTGCGCCTTACGGTAAATGGATGGTCTGCCTTGCCTCCGGCATTGGTTCGGCAGCCTTTGCGGCGATGCTGGGCGGCAACAGCCATGACTTTATTGCGGCCTTTATTACGGGCGGCGCTGCCATGGTTGCCTTAAAGCAGATTGCAGGCTATCACCCCAGCGCTTTTTGGGAAAACGCCGTGGCCGGTGTTGTTATCGCAACCGTTGCGCTTATCTGCTGTGCTATGAGCGTGCAGTGCACAATGGAAAAAATTATTGTAGGCGCGCTGATGCCCTTTGTGCCCGGCGTGGCTTTCTGCAACGGCCTGCGCGATTATATGGCAGGTAATTTAATGAGCGGCAATTCGCGTATCGCGGAAGCGCTGCTGTTTGCTTCGTCCATTGCTATCGGCATTGCGTTTGTGCTGCGTGCCTGGTTTATCTGGGGGTGGGATTTATGGAAATTATAACCGCCTTCGGGTTTGCCTGCATTGCCACTATGGCTTTTGCGGTGCTGTTTCAGGCGCCGAAAAAGATTGTGCTTATCGATGGCGTTATCGGTGCTATCGGCTGGGTGGTTTTTATTTACCTGCGGCATGAGCTTGGCTATACGTCATTTGTTTCCAACTTTTGCGCCACCATTTCACTGGCACTGGCAAGCGAGCTCAGTTCCCGCATTTTCAAGCAGCCGGTAACGGTGTTTGTTATACCGGGCATAGTGCCTCTGGTGCCGGGGCTGGGCATTTATCAGGGCATGTTTGCCATTATTAATAATGAATATAACAACGGAACTTCCATTTTGCTTACGGCAATGACGGACTCCGTTGCCATAGCCATTGGCGTAATGCTGGTTTCCAGTTTGTTCCGTGTGCTGAAGGTGCGCCGCTTTATGCTGCAGTACCGGCGTTCCAAACGGCAGATGGAGTTAAAAGTTAAAGGCAGAAAATAAATAAACAGCACACTGAAAGCATTGTAAAAGCTGCTTTGGTGTGCTGTTATTGTTATAAGTTAAAAAATATCGGGATATTCCGTAGGCAGGTGGGCAATATGGTAAACATAAATAATGTGCTCCACCTTTTTACAGATGCAGATATAGTTCTGGCTTTTTAAAATTTTAAAATTCCTGCTTTTCAGTGGTTCGTATTTAATGCTGTCGGCCGCCGGATAAAAGAGCTTCAATTCTTTTAAATCGCGCAGTATTTTGCCGGTAATTCTGTCTGCTTCGTCCGGCGTAATGTTGCGCCGCCAGTAGGCGCCGATATTTTTCAGGTCGTCAACCGCGCGCGGCAGAAGCCTTATTGACGCTTCAACCATGGCTTTTCTGCTTCAGGCTTGCTTCAAATTCTTCCAGAGCGCAAGCGGCTGCTCCGTTTAATCTTTTGTTTTCGCTTTCCAAAACTACATTGCTGAGTTTTAATACTAAGTCGCGCAGTTCAAACGCCCGGGCGCACATCACCACTAAATCCTTTTCCCCGTTTTTGGTAATGTAAATTGCATCGCCTGTTCTGCGTGCCAGTTCGGCAATTTGGCTGTAATCGGTACGCAGGCGTGTAGACGGCTTAATATAAACCATCATATTCCTCCTATCATCAAATTTTACCGCCTTTAAAAGTGACGGCAAGACGAGATTTTACCATAATCTTTAAACTTTGTAAAGATAGGGCATAAAATTTTTGAACCGGCGGCAGCATGGAGGCCGGCCGGGTTTTAGAATATTGCCAAGCCGGAAAGGCTGTGATATAATTATTAATACAATTTACACATGCGGGTGTAGTTCAGTGGTAGAACAATAGCTTCCCAAGCTATGTGTCGCGAGTTCGAGTCTCGTCACCCGCTCCAGAAAATATGCGCACCTGCATTATTTGCGGGTGTTTTTTTATTGCAGTTTTTAAGATAAGATTGATTTTAAGGCGAATATAATAGTAAAGAAAAAACGGTCAGATAGTTTTGGTATGCTGAAATAGCGTTTTATTTTGCCGTATTTTGCTTAAGGCTCTTTGCCGTGCCACAATATTTGGTGGAATGAAAAAAAGATTAAAAAACTGTAAAATTTAGGGATTTTTCCGCTTAAAATTGCCGCTATCAGCGATTATTAAAGTTTTGGGCGCAACTCCTTTAAAATTTTGTAATTTCTTTCATTTTCCTATTGTACTTTCTGAAAATTGTGGTACAATCATATACGTTAATTAATGCTCAGGCAAGGGGAGAGTGGATATGAAAAAAGAAAAATATTTCAGGCTTAACAAAGAAGAAACCGAGGCGCTGGCCCAGGAATATGGTACTCCGCTTCTGGTGCTTTCGCTGGAGCAGATTGAAAAAAATTACCGCCTTTTGCGCACGCATCTGCCGCGCGTTAAAGTTTTTTATGCCATTAAAGCCAATCCGCACAGGCGTATTTTGGAACTGATGCGTGACCTCGGCTCTAACTTTGACGTTGCTTCCGACGGGGAAATTATGGAATTAAGTTCCCTTGGCGTTGACGGCAGCAGGATGATTTACGCCAACCCGATGAAAACGGTAAACGGGCTGCGTGCCTGCCGTAATGCCGGTGTTGGCAAGATGACTTTTGACAGCGCAGGCGAAATAGATAAAATGGCGCGTGAGTGCCCGGGTGCAACGGTACTTTTGCGCATCAGGATAGATAACAGTTCGGCTCATGTCGATTTGAATAAAAAATTCGGCGCCGCCCGCGAGCAGGCTTTGGAACTTTTGCTGAAAGCAAGGGATGCAGGGCTTGACGCTGCCGGTATTGCCTTTCATGTAGGCAGCCAGACTACGAGTGCCGACCCGTATTTGTATGCGCTTGATATTGCGCGTGAAATTTTTGAAGAAGCAGCGGCAGCAGGCATGCAGCTGCGCATTATGGATATCGGCGGGGGATTCCCCATTCCCGAACCGAAAGTACGCTTTAATTTGCAGGAAATGCTCAATCAGATTAATGCACGCCTTGACGAAGATTTTCCGGGAGTGGAAATCTGGGCGGAGCCCGGGCGTTTTATCTGCGGCACGGCAGTAAACCTTATTACCAGCGTTATCGGCGTAACGGAGCGCGGCGGGCAGCCGTGGTATTTCCTTGATGAAGGCCTTTACGGAACTTTTTCCGGCGTGCTTTTTGACCAGTGGGACTTTAAACTCATCAGCTTTAAAGAAGGCGAGCAGGTGGCCGCTACTTTTGCAGGGCCGAGCTGCGATTCGCTCGATATTATGTTCCGCGGCAAAATGACAGTGCGCCAGGAAGAAGGCGATTTAATCCTCGTGCCTATCTGCGGGGCTTATACATCGGCGTCGGCAACAACTTTTAACGGCTTCAGCAAGGCCAATTTTGTTGTATGGGAAGATGTAAAGGAAACATTAATGGCGCCGCAGCTTTTAAAAGCGCAGTAAAAGAAAGAATGTTTTAGCTGTTAGTGCGTTTATGTTATGCGGCTGCGCCAAAAATGTTACAAAAAATTAATAATTTTAATAAATTATAGAAAGACTTGACAAATTTCTTTTAGCAGTGTATAATTTGCATTGTGCAATGATGTTTTTATACATTGCCTTAACTAACGCTTTCCCTTATTTTAGGCTGCTGTGCGCACATCTTTCCATGTGTGCGGCAGCCCTTTTTTATGCCAAAAATATTTTATTATGGTACAATTAAATAAAGCAGACTGACAGGAGGCAGATAATATGGACCAACAGGAATGGATGGGTTATGTTTCCCGTTTGGCTAACGGAGAATACCCTGTGCCGGTAGGCATGATACAGGATTATAACGACTGGCGCTGCCGCTCGATTGTAGGGCGCGCGCTTTACTGGATGGGCGATACCGAAAGCGCAATGCGAGTTTTAAGCACGGTTGTAAATGTAGAGCCCAATATGGATGACGACCCGGAATATGGTTTAAGCGAAGCAGAACACAAGGTTTTGTGCCTGCGCGATATTGCTGAAATAGTTTGGAAACTGGCAAAAAGCGAAGAAGCAGCCCTTACCTATTTAAAAGAAGCGTACGACCTGAGCCGTGCTTATAAACACAGCTTTCACAGCTGCGCCCGCGGCGATATGTTTTACCGCAGGCTGATGGTGCTGAGCGAAGCAGGCAAAACGCAGCAGGCTGTTGATGAAGCCAAGGCAATGGTTGAAGCCGAAAAGGGCAACAACGGTGTGAACCCGTATAAATATTTTGCACTGAAGTTTTTGGCAGAAGATGCACATAACGCAGGCGATGACGCTAAAGCAAGTGAATTTTACGCCGAAGCCTTTAAGTATTATCCGCAAAACGATATTGCTGAACGCGACCTGGCTAAAGCCGCAGCAGAAGAAGACGCCGCAAAACGCTATAAAGCCTATGAATTTTGCAGCACCGTGCAGTACAAACCGTGGGAAAAGCAGCGCCCGATAGTGCTGCGCCGCGGTATTGACGATAAATAAAGACATTGTACGCCCCTTATTAATGCAGGGGCGTATTTTTTTGTAGTTAAAAATTCACAAATCTGTTACAATAGTACCAGCTGCTAATAATTTTAACAGAGGTGACGATGTGAATTTAAAAAATAAAGTTTTAGCATTAGGTATTTTATGTGCTTTGTGCTTGCCGCAGGCTGCCGGGGCAGAAGGCTTTGCCATTAACGAATGGAGTGCCGAAGGCGTTGCCATGGGTGGGGCGCGTATGTTTGCTGAAGGCGATGCTGCTAACGTGGCTTACAACCCGGCATCTATCACTACGGTGGACGGCGAGGCGTTTAAGGTAAGCGCAACCTACCTTAGCCCGCACGGCGAATATGATTTGTATGGCGAAAATGATAAATTACTTGAAAGCGGACATAACCGTGTGCATTTTGGCTTTGCGCCCGGCACTTATTATGTAAAAAAAATTAATGACAAAGACTGGTTCGGCATTGGTACATTCAGCCGCTTTGCCATGGTGTCCGAATTTGAACGCGATTCAAGAGTTTCTACAAACGCTTTTGTTTCCCGTTTGGATGGCGTGAGCATTACCCCAACTTTTGCACATAAGTTTGACGATAAATGGAGTGCAGCTGTTGGTGCGGAAATTAACTATGTGCGCCTGACTATGGAAAAAAATATGGCGTATATGAAGGGGATGGGTGTTGGACCAACACATACTAAGGGCGAAAGTTATGCTCTTGGTTGGAATGCTGCTGCCAACTATGCCTTTGATGATAAAAATGAGATTGGTGTGGTTTACCGCAGCCGTATTAAACATTCCATGGAAGCTGATTTTAAAGGATATTCTATTCCTAATATTGGAAATGTTAATGGTGATGCTTATGGTGAGGTAACCTTGCCGGAATCGTGGCATATCGGTTACAGCCATAAATTTAACGATAAAACCCGCGTAGAATTAAATGCGGTACGTACCGGTTGGGATACTTACAAAAATCTTGATATTATGATTAGTGATACAGGCAAAATAGATGGGCTTGTAAACAATCCCAAAAACTGGGAGGACGGCTGGCGCTATGCCATCGGCGTGGAGCATAAATTAAGTGATAAATATACACTGATGGCAGGCTTTGCTTACGATGAATCCTCCATTCCTTATAATGGCGGCGATTTTATGGTACCGACCGGTAACAGAAAAACCTATTCCATCGGTGCGCGCTATAACGATAAAGACCAGACGGTAGCTTTGGCACTGGGCTGGATGGATGTAGGAGATTTACGTTTTGCATTTAATGATTCTACAGATGAAGTAAAACCTCAAGGTCGTCATGCCCATACGCACGACAGCTTTACCAAAATTATCGGCATCAGCTACCAGCGCAATTTTTAATTCAATGTAAAATTTTTAAAATCCCTGTTTTTTAGCAGGGATTTTTGTTTACTTTGGCATCTGTAATTTTGAAATTCATGCAGTTTTGTATTATAATTATTAAAGATATGTATTTTACCTGCCTGCCATTTTGGCGGCAATTATGGAAGGATGATGAAGTATGAAAACTTATGCTCCTGTTACCGAAGAAGTAATTGAAGCATTAAAAGGTGTTGTAGGCGCTGAATACGTTATGACTGACGCTGAAACACTGGAACACTATCAGACTGACGAAGAAACAGACTCGCGTAAATTTCACAAGCCGGAAGTTGTTGTAAAGCCTGCTTCTGCTCAGGAAATTGCGGAAATTATGAAACTTGCCAATAAATTTGATGTGCCCGTTACCGTACGCAGTGCAGGCACCAGCCTTGCCGACGGTGCAATTCCTGTCTGCGGCGGCATTGTGCTTTTAATGGAACGTTTGAATAAAATTATCGAGCTGAATACCGAAGGCATGTATCTTGTTACCGAAGCCGGTGTGCCTACTATTGAAGTTCAGCGTGTTGCCAACGAAGCAGGTTATCTTTATGCAGGCGACCCGTGCAGCGCCGACAGCTGCTTAATCGGCGGCAACCTGGCAACCAACGCGGGCGGCAATAAGGCTGTGCGTTACGGCACTACCCGCGACCAGGTACATGAAATTGAATTTGTAAGCCCGACCGGTGAAATTATTGAAGTTGGCGCACGTTTGAAAAAATGCTCTACCGGCTACTGCCTGGAACAGCTTATTATGGGCAGCGAAGGTACTTTGGGCATTATTACCAAAGCAACCCTTAAACTTTTGCCGCTGTGCCCGTATAAGTTCGACCTTGTTGCCGTGTTTACCGATCCGGACAAAGCTATTGATTTGGTGCCGCTGCTTTTAAAGGCAGGCATTGACCCGACCAGCATTGAATACATGGATAATACCTATGTACGCACCACCGCAGACTACTGCGAATATAAAAATGTGCCGCATTACGAGGACGGCATTTATGTTATCGTTACCGTTGAAACCTACAATGAAGACGAACTGGATATGAAGATGGAACGTCTCGACGAGCTTTGCACCGAAGCAGGTGCGGTAGAAGTGCTGGAAGCAGACGAACGCATCTGGAAAATGCGCCGCAACTGCCAGGAAAGCGTGCGTCTTATCAGCCTCGTATCCCTTACGGACGACGTTGTTGTGCCGCGCGATAAAGTTGCCGATGCGGTTAAATTTGTTATGAAAACCGGCGAAAAATATCCGTTCACGCCGCTTATCTGTGCCCATGTAGGCGACGGCAACCTGCATATTGTATTGTGCAAATGCGATTTGACCGACGAAGAATGGGAAAACAACGTACAGGCATTCCACGACGAAGTTTATACCTATGCTTACAGCATTGGCGGACGCCTTGCCGGTGAACACGGCATTGGTGCCAAAAAACTTGCCGAAATGGAAAAATATACCCGTCCTGGCGAACTGAATTTAATGCGCACCATTAAAAAAGCCATGGACCCGAAGTGTATTTTGAACCCCGGTAAGATTTTTAATGTAGATTAAAAATCTTAAATGAAGGACAGCAGAAAGGATTTGAGAAAATGATGAACTACAAACCGGTCACCGAAGAAGTACTGGAGGCTCTGCGCAAAGCAGTAGGCGCTGAATATGTAATGACCGACCCCGAAACTCTTGATAAATACAAAACGGACGAAGAAACTGACCCGCATTACCATCATCTGCCGGAAGTTGTTGTAATGCCTGCCAATACCGAAGAAGTGGCAGCCGTTATGAAAATTGCCAACGAGTTTGATGTGCCGGTTACTCCGCGCAGCGCCGGTACCAGCGTATCCTGCGGTGCAGTGCCCGTTTGCGGCGGCATTGTGCTTTTAATGGAACGCATGGATAAAATTCTTGAGCTTAACAAAGAAGGCATGTACATGGTTGTTGAAGCCGGTGCCAGAACTTTGGAAATTCAGGAATACGCCAATAAAGAAGGCTTTTTGTATGCAGGCGACCCGTGCAGCGCCGACAGCTGCTTAATCGGCGGCAATATTGCAACCAACGCCGGCGGCAACAAGGCTGTGCGTTACGGCACTACCCGCAATCAGGTTTACTCTGTTGAAGTTGTTACCCCTACCGGCGATATTGTAACGCTTGGCTCCACCCTTAAAAAGAACAGCACCGGCTACTGCCTGGAACAGCTTGTAATGGGCAGTGAAGGTACTTTGGGCATCATTACCAAGGCCACTCTTAAACTTTTGCCGCTGTGCCCTTATAAACTGGATATCCTCGCTATCTTTACCGAGCTTGACAAAGCCATCGGCGTTGTGCCGAACCTGATTAAAGCAGGCCTGAACCCGACCAGCGTTGAGTTTATGGACAACGGCTTTGTGCGCAGCGCCAGCGATTACTGCGAACTGAAACTGCCGCATTACGAGGACGGTTATTATGTAATTATTACGGTTGAAACCTTTAATGAAGAAGAACTGGAAAGCAAAATGGAGCAGCTTGACGAAATCTGCACCGAAAGCGGGGCAACCGATGTTCTGGAAGCCGACGAGCGCGTATGGAAAATCCGCCGCAACTGCCTGGAATCCACCCGTGTGCTGAGCCTCATCAGCACTTCGGACGATTTGGTTGTGCCGGTTGATAAAATTGCCGAGTGCATTGAACATCTTAACGAAGTTTCCAAAAAATACAGCTTTAAACTGCTGTGCCTGGCCCATGCCGGTGACGGCAACCTGCATTTCCAGATTCTGAAATGCGATTTAAGCGAAGAAGAATGGGAAAAACAGCTCAGCGAATTCCACGCCGAAGCCTACGCTTATGTTTACAGCCTTGGCGGACGCCTGAGCGGCGAGCACGGCATTGGCGCCAAGAAGCTGCCTGCTATGGAAAAATATACCGACCCTGTCGAAATGAAAATGATGCGTGCTATTAAAGCCGCGCTTGACCCGAAAGGAATTTTAAATCCGGGCAAGGTATTTAACGTTCGTTAAAAAATAAAATCCTCCGCTTTGTGGCGGAGGATTTTTTAGTTAGTAACAGTAATGTTTTCCTTTGGTATTTTCTGCCAGTCAAATAAAGGAAGAAGTTCTGACGCTTTTACAGGTTCTTCTTTATCAATCAGCCCGGCTAAAAAGGCGAGCCTGCCAATAACTTCTTCTGGCGTATACCGGCTGCGCAGAGCGCCCATGTCCAAATCCATGTCGCGTTTGGCAAGGCGTCGGCCGTCGGGTGCGGTTAAAAGCGGCAAATGCCCAAACTGCGGCGGCTTAAAGCCCAAAAGCCTGTATAAATAAAGCTGCGGCGCGGAAGAACTTAACAGGTCGCGCCCGCGTATTACTTCCGTAACTCCCATAAGTGCATCGTCAATAACAACGGCTAACTGGTAGGCATAAATGCCGTCGCTGCGGCGTACGATGAAATCGCCCCATTCGCGGGCAAGGTTCAGGCTTTGCCTGCCGTAGTGCCTGTCGTTAAAGGTGATGGTTTCATCCGGCACTTTAATGCGCCATGAATGTTTATGGCTTTGCATTTTACTCTGGCGTTCATCTTCCGTTAAATTGCGGCAGGTGCCCGGGTAAATAAACTGCCCGTCGCTTGTGTGCGGAGCGCTTGCGGCGTGCAGTTCGGCGCGGCTGCAAAAACAGGGATAAATTAAATTTTGGACGGCCAGTTTTTCAAAAAACTCTTTATAAATTC
>OGCQ01000893.1_pt1 | contig 42963 bp, 37 predicted proteins | sample 1570161 | NCBI WGS metagenome assembly OGCQ01 (sample SAMEA4384402, study PRJEB24528) | human gut metagenome | reverse complement strand
AGAATTACAAGAAGATGAAGAACAATTTGAACAAGCCTTACCTTTTTTTGTTTTACAACAATCACTTTCTTCATTTAATTTTTCTCTTTTTATAAACTCTTCATAGCTTTCAAGATAACCATTATCTTCTAAAATTTTAAGACTTTTATCTAAAACATTTTTATCTATACCTAAATTTTTCATTATAGCATTTTCACTGTATACAGCAGAGGATAATAGAAATTTTATAATTTTTATTTCTAACTCTGTCAAAACTAAACCTCCTTATCTTTTAGTAAAAAATTATAACATTAAATTATAGAAAAAAAAAGTAAAATATGTTAAAATTATAAAGATCTTCTAAAAACTAAATAATTAAGGAGTTTTATTTTGGATATTACAATTTTAAAAGGGATATTAATGGGGTTTATTTTATCTTTACCCTTTGGGCCTGTTGGGATTTACTGTATGGAGCTCACCATTGTTGAAGGAAGATGGAAGGGGTATATAACAGCATTAGGAATGGTTACTATTGATGTAGTATATTCAGCTGTTGCTTTATTATTTCTCTCAGGTGTAAAAGATTATGTAGTAAAATATGAGAATTATTTATCTTTATTCATAGGAATATTTTTAATGATAATTTCTTTAAAAAAACTTTTAACAAAAATAGAATTAAAAGAAATAAATGTGGATTTTAAAAGTATGTTACAAAATTATCTTACAGGAGTAGGTTTTGCTATTGTTAATATTTCTACCATTTTAATTATAGCAACTGTATTTACACTTTTAAAAGTCTTAGATGATACAACTACTGTAACTACTATGATTTCTATTGAGGCTTTATTAGGAGTAGGATTAGGAGGTGCAGGGTTATGGTTTTTTACAACATATTTAATTTCTCATTGTAGAAAGCTTTTTGGAAAAGAAAAACTTATAAAGATAATTAAATTAACAAATGCTGTTATTTTTATTTTAGCGTCATTTATAATAATATACACTATTAGAAAAATAATAAATTAAGAAAGGGACAATATGATAGAAACAAAAAATGTTGCTTCTGAATTTAGTAAATATATTGAATTTGATAGTAGCAAAAAAAATATTAAAGTTGGTGTGGCTATGAGTGGAGGAGTTGACAGTTCAACTGTTGCTTATCTTTTAAAACAACAAGGTTATGATATTTTTGGAGTAACTATGAAGACCTTTAAAGATGAGGATTCCGATGCTAAAAAAGTCTGTGATGACTTAGGAATAGAACACTATGTCTTAGATGTAAGAGATGAATTCAAAAAAAAAGTTGTTGATTACTTTGTTAGTGAATATATGAATGGAAAAACTCCAAATCCTTGTATGGTATGTAATAGACATATAAAATTTGGAAAAATGTTAGATTTTATTTTATCAAAAGGTGCTAACTTTATGGCAACTGGACATTATACAAAATTAAAAAATGGTCTATTAAGTGTTGGTGATGACTCGAATAAGGATCAAGTATATTTTTTATCTCAAATTGAAAAAGATAGGTTAAGTAAAATTATTTTTCCAGTTGGTGATTTAGAAAAAACTAAATTAAGAGAACTTGCAGAACAATTAGGAGTAAGAGTTTATTCTAAAAAAGATTCTCAAGAAATTTGTTTTGTTGATGATGGGAAATTAAAACAATTTTTAATAGAAAATACAAAAGGTGAAGCTGAAAAACCTGGAAATATTGTTGACAAAAACGGAAATATTTTAGGAAAACATAAAGGTTTTTCATTTTATACAATAGGTCAAAGGAAAGGATTGGGAATATCTAGCGAAGAACCTCTATATGTCTTAGCTTTTGATAGAGAAACAAATAATATTATAGTTGGAAAAAATGAAGATTTATTTAAAGATGAGCTTATTGCAACAAGATTGAATTTATTTTCAGTATCTTCATTAGAAAGTTTAGATAATTTAGAATGTTTTGCAAAAACTCGTTCAAGAGACATTTTACATAAATGTTTATTGAAAAAAGATGGAGATAATTTTCAAGTAAAGTTTATTGATAATAAAGTCAGGGCTATTACACCAGGACAGGGAATTGTATTTTATAATAATGAAGGAAATGTAATAGCAGGTGGTTTTATTGAAAGATAGTTGGTAACAAAATTTTATTATAATATATTTTTAAGAATTTATTTTTTAGGAGGTTTAATGAAAAAATTATTAGAGGAATTTAAAGCATTTGTAATGCGTGGTAATGTGGTTGATATGGCAGTTGGAGTTATTATTGCAACAGCTTTTGGAAAAATAGTAACAAGTTTAGTTAATGATATCTTTATGCCAATTATAGGAGTATTAATTGGCAATATGAATTTTTCAGACTTACAAATAAAATTAGGAACTCCTGTTGAAGGAGTAGAGCAAGCAGCTATTAGGTATGGAGCTTTTATCCAAGAAGTTATTAATTTTTTAATAATTGCATTGGCCGTTTTCATCGTTGTAAAACAAATTAACCGTTTCAGGCCCAAAGCCGCACCGGCACCGGCTCCGCGCCTGTGCCCTTACTGCCGCCAGCCCGTGGCTGATGACGCTACCCGCTGCCCGCACTGCACTTCTTCTTTATAAAATTTGCCAATAAACGCATTAAGTTGTATAATACATATTATGGTTTAATGCGATTTTTTATATATTTAGACTGGAGGTAGATTGATGTCTGTTTATGACGTTCTTGCTGAACGCGGCTTTTTAAAACAGGTTTCGCATGAAGAAGAAATCCGTGAACTTCTTGAAAAGGAGAAAATCACGTTTTATATTGGCTTTGACCCGACTGCTGACAGCCTGCATGTCGGCCACTTTATTGCTTTAATGGCAATGAGCCATATGCAGAAGGCAGGGCACCGCCCGATTGTGCTTTTGGGCGGAGGTACCGGCATGGTTGGCGACCCGAGCGGTAAGGATGAAATGCGCAAAATGCTTACGCCGGAATTTATTGCCCATAACATTGCCTGCTTTAAAAAGCAAATGTCACGCTTTATTGATTTTTCGGATGATAAGGCAATAATGGTTAATAATGCCGACTGGCTGCTTGACCTTAATTACATTAAACTTCTGCGTGAAGTTGGCGTACATTTTTCCGTTAACAGAATGCTGACGGCAGAATGCTTTAAAAAACGCCTGGAGCGCGGGTTGTCCTTCTTTGAATTTAACTATATGATTATGCAGGCTTATGATTTCTGGACGCTGAACAAAAAATACGGCTGCATAATGGAAATGGGCGGCGATGACCAGTGGTCCAACATGCTGGCCGGTGTGGAACTTATCCGCCGCAAGGAACAGAAACCTGCTTTCTGCATGACCTGCAAGCTTTTAACTACAAGCGACGGCAGAAAAATGGGCAAAACGGAAAAAGGCGCTTTATGGCTTGACCCGGAAAAAACATCTCCGTATGATTTTTACCAGTACTGGCGTAATGTTGACGACAGCGACGTGGAAAATTGCCTTGCACTTTTAACATTTTTACCCATGGACGAAGTGCGCCGCCTCGGCAGCCTGAAAGATTCTGCAATTAACGAGGCTAAAAAAGTTCTTGCTTATGAAGTTACCAAACTTGTTCATGGCGAAGAAGAAGCCGAAAAAGCCAAACAGGCTGCTGAAGCGTTGTTCGGCGGCGGCGGTGCCATGACTGATGTGCCTACCGTTAACCTGACGGCAGAACAGGCAAATGCCAAACTGATAGACGTGCTTACGGCAGCAAAGGTATTTTCCAGCAAACGCGAAGCGCGCCAGATGGTGCAGCAGGGCGGCCTGTATATTGGCGATACTGCTGTAAGTGATGCGGAAATGCAGCTCAGCCCGGAAATGTTTGACGCCGATAAGAGCCTCTTGGTACGCAAAGGCAAAAAGAAATATTACCGTTTGCTTATTGATTGATGCTTTAACAATAAAATAAATTAAGGCTGCTTAAAAATGCAGCCTTAATTTTTGAAAAATTGGAGACCTTATGAAACAAAAACTTACTTTTATGGAAATATTGCCAATCGGCCTGATGCTTTTTGCTTCGTTCTTCGGTGCTGGCAATTTAATTTTTCCGCCGGCACTTGGCCAGTCGGCAGGCGTTAACTTTTTGCCGGCAGCGGCCGGGTTTTGTACAACCGGCGTAGGCATTCCGCTTTTGGGCATTATTGCCATTGGCCTTTTGCGCGCTTCCAATCCGGAAGCACTGGCTTTGCCGGTACATCCCAAATTTGCCAAGGCGCTTATTGTTGTAACGGTACTTACAATCGGGCCGTTTTTTGCAATTCCGCGCACGGGTGCGGTTTCTTTTGACGTAGGCATTCTTCCGTTTATTTCCGCAGAAAATTATGATTTGGGACTGGCATTATATTCTCTATTCTTTTTTGTGGTAACGTATTTTCTTTCCGTTAATCCTTCCAAAATTGTAGACTGGGTAGGCAAAATTTTAACGCCGCTGCTTTTAATCAGCATTGCCATTCTGGTTGTGCAGGTATTTATGCATCCGATGGGCGAACCTCAGCAGGCCGGCGGTTATTATGCTTCCATGCCGTACTTGAAGGGATTCCAGGAAGGCTATTATACAATGGACCTTTTGGCAACGATGCTGTTCGGCACGGTTGTTATTGATTCCATTAAAGTGCGCGGTATTTCCGAAGGCAGCGTGCTGACACGTACCTGCATTATGGCCGGCATTATTGCGGCTGTGCTGTTGGCGGCAATTTATGTTTCGCTTACTTATACCGGCGCAACAAGCGTGTCTGTGTTTGGCGTATCCGATAACGGCGCAATAGCGCTTTCGAGCATTGCCAATTATTATATGGGCACTGCCGGCAATGTGGTTTTATGCCTGATGATTTTCTTTGCCTGCCTTACAACAAGTATTGGCCTTACGGTATCGGCAGGTTCCTATCTGGAACAGGTGCTGAAATACAAAATGCAGTATCAGCGCATAGCTGCCATTATCTGCATTTTCAGCTTTGCGGTATCCAATGTTGGCTTAACCAAAATAATTTCCTTGTCGGTGCCGGTGTTATGCCTGCTTTATCCTATTGTTATTGTGCTGGTAATGATGGCCTTTATGCCTGTTAAGCGTGCCTGCGTGTACCGTTCAACGCTGGCGTTTACGATAGTTTTTGCCATTATTGACGGACTTAATGCAGCAGGTATGCCGATGAAAACGGCAGAAGCGCTTTTTAAGGATGTAATACCGTTTTACAGCGCCGGTTTTGGCTGGTTTGTTCCTTCAATTGTCGGGCTGGTGGTTGGCATTTTGTACAGTGTGGCCGTTAAACCGGGTAAAAATTAAAAATTAAAGTTTTTCGCAGTTGTAATCTTTGCAGCTGCGGATTTTTTTATTTGTTTTGCCAAAAGGAATTTTTTACGCGGATGTGGTACAATAAAAGTAAATAATAAAAGGCTGCGGGGTGAAAGTAGTGTATATTACCAAACTTTATCTTGAAAATTTCCGCTGTTACGATAAATTTGAAATTGATTTTGACAAAGAGCTTACGGTTATTGTAGCCGAAAACGGGCAGGGCAAAACCGCTATTCTTGATGCGGTTGCCATAGCCATGGGGCCGTATTTGTCCTGCTTTTCGGACGGTAAGGCGCGTAATATTCACGAAACGGACGTGCGCCAGACTGTGGAAACGGCAAGCAAAAGCCAGCTGGAAATTTTGCGTATGAAAAGCCAGTATCCGGTTGTTATTGGCGCGGAAGGCGATGTTGAAGGCAGGCATATAAAATGGCAGCGTGAGCTGAATAACGCCAAAGGGCGCACCACTATGCAGCATGCAAAAATGCTGAGCAGTTATGGCAAACGTATGGTGGAAGCCCTGCGCGCGAAAGATGACAACGAAGTTGTGCTGCCAGTAATTGCTTATTATGGAACTGGGCGTATCTGGAAGGACAGCAAGCTGCGCAACACTATTAAAAATATTGATTTGGAGCGCAGCAGCGGCTATATGGATTGCCTGGAATCGACATCATCTTACGCTAATTTTGGCCATTGGGTAAAATACGCCATTATGAGCGCGGTAGAGATAGAAAGAATTATTGCCGAAAAACATTTAACGGAGAAAAACCCTTACCGCGAAGTTTTTAAAGCCGTAGAGCAGGCTATTGTAACCTGTATAGGCAGCATGGGCTGGACCGATATTGACTACAGCTTTGTAAGGCAGAATCTGGTGCTTAAACATAAAACGCGCGGCATTCTGCCGATAGAAGCACTTAGCGACGGTGCAAGAAGCGTTATCAGCATGGTTGCCGATTTAAGCTACCGCATGGTGCGGCTGAACCCTGATTTAGGCATTAATGCTGTTTTAAAAACTCCCGGCATCGTGCTTATTGATGAAGTGGACATGCACCTGCATCCTTCCTGGCAGCAGACTGTTTTATATGATTTGCGCAAGGCGTTTCCGCTGGTGCAGTTCATTGTTACAACGCACAGCCCGCAGGTGCTTACAACCGTTCCGCCTCAATCAATCCGCGCGCTGCGCTGGAACAACGATTTGATAGATATTTACCAGCCGGATTTTTCGCTTGGCGCGGCAAGCTACCAGCTGCTGAAGGATATTCAGAATGTAGATGCAAGGCCGCAGTGCGTGCCGGTTGTAAAAGAATTAAAACGGTATCTTGATTTGGTATCGGAAGACAAATGGGACTGCCCCGAAGCGCTTGAACTGCGCAAGAGCCTTGATAAATGGGCGGCAGGGCGCGAACCGGCGCTTTTGCGTGCGGATATGGATATAAGAATGCGTTCCTTCAGGAGAAAGCAGCATGAAAAGAATATTTAAGTCGCCGCAGGCACCGGAAGGCCTGCGGAAGTTTGCCGAAGAAAATCCGTATGAAACATGGGAACGCTTCCGCCGTGTAAACCGCCGCGGCTACCGCGAAGTAAAAAAACAGCTTTTAAAAGACCAGCACGGGCTTTGCGCCTACTGCGAAATTAATATTACTTTTGCCGATGAGGAAGGCGAAGTTGACGACTTCCGCGTGGAGCATTTTTATCCCAAAAGCGAAACGGATTTTGCCGTGCATAATTACCACCTTGACTGGCAGAATTTGCTGGGGGTTTGCCATGGCGGCAGCCAGCCGAATGTAGAAGATGCAGAGGAGCGTTTTTCAAAGCGCAAAATAGACCGCAGCTGCGATGTGCCGAAAGGCGGCAAGCCTATTAACGAGCGCATTTTAAACCCGCTGGAAATACCGGCGGACGTGCGTATTTACCGTTATGCCGCGCATACCGGGCGCATGATTGTTGATGAAGATACCTGCCCGCCGGAGCTGGTGCGCAAGGCACGCAATACCATCCGCGAACTGAACCTTAACGCACCGCGTTTAATGCGTATGCGCCGCGAAGCCGTAATGATGCTGGAGGACGAAATAGAAAATGCCCTTGCGGCAGGCGAAGATATGGAAGAATTTTTAAATGTGCTTGCAGAAAGCTTTCTGCTGCCGGACGATAACGGCAACTGCCAGGCGTTCTTTTCGTTAATACGCTGGTTTTTAGGCCCGGCTGCGGAAAATGTTTTAAGCAAATACGGTTATGCAATTTAATAAAATCCTGCTGCAACAGGCAGGATTTTTGCTTTTAAAATAGAAAATATATAAATCGTGAAAATATGCTGACGGGGAGAGATAAAATGGAACTTAGTAAAAAAGCTTTTAAAGCATATGATATACGCGGTATTGTTCCGGGTGAGGTAAATGCCGAACTGGCTTACAGGGTTGGCCGTGTTTTTGCAGCCATGTTTGCTGCGGAAACCGCCGTTGTTGGGCATGACATCCGCCTGACGGGGCCGGAACTTGCCAATGCCGTTGCAGATGGCCTGCGTGACGGCGGCTGTACCGTTTATGATATCGGCGAGTGCGGTACAGAGATGGTTTATTACGCTACGGCGCATTTAAATACCGACGGCGGTATTATGGTAACTGCCAGCCATAACCCGGCCGATTACAACGGAATGAAACTGGTGCGCAGCGGCGCAAGGCCTGTTTCTTCCGATACCGGTTTGATGGATATCGGCAGAATGGCAACGGAAGAAGGAGAATTCCCCCATGTTGTTGTTGCAGGCAAAGAACGCGGCAAACTGATAAAAAAAGACATTATGCCCGATTATATTGAGCATCTTTTAAGCTATATTGATGTAAAAAATCTTAAGCCGTTAAAGATTGTTGCCAATCCCGGTAACGGCGGCGCAGGCCCGGTGCTTGCCAGACTGGCGGAACATTTGCCGTTTGAATTTATTAAAATTAACGAAACTCCGGACGGAAGTTTCCCCAACGGCGTGCCGAACCCGCTTTTAGAGCATAACCGTGCCGTTACTGCCGATAAGGTAGTGGCAGAAAAAGCAGACCTTGGCATCGCATGGGATGGCGACTTTGACCGCTGCTTCTTTTTTGACGAAAAGGGCGAATTTATAGAAGGCTATTACATTGTGGGCCTTTTGGCGGCGGCGTTTTTAAAGAAACTGCCGGGCAGCAAAATTATGTATGACCCGCGGCTGACATGGAGCACGGAAGAAATTATTGCCGAAAAAGGCGGCGTGCCTGTGCGCTGCAAGAGCGGGCATGCTTTTATGAAAGAATGCATGCGCTTAAATGACGTTGTATACGGCGGCGAAATGAGCGCCCATCATTATTTCCGTGATTTTTCGTACTGTGACAGCGGCATGCTGCCATGGCTTCTGGTAACGGAGCTGATGTGCTGCGAAGGCAAAAAACTTTCGGAGCTTGTCGGCGAGAGAATGGAAAAATTCCCGTGCAGCGGTGAAATTAACCGCAAGGTTGAAAACAGCAAAGCCGTACTGGACGCCATTGAAGAAAAATATGGCGACGGCAAAATTGACAAGCTGGACGGGCTCAGCATTGAATATGATAACTGGCGCTTTAACGTAAGGGTTTCCAACACGGAACCGGTAATGCGCTTAAATGTGGAAACCCGTGGCGACAAAGCACTTTTGAAAGAAAAAACCGAAGAAATTCTGGCCGTTATCGGCGGCGAAGAAGCATAAGGAGCGAATAAAATGACAACAATTAAACCTGTACGCAGGGCAGTAATACCGGCAGCCGGGCTTGGCACACGCTTTTTGCCGGCAACCAAAGCCACGCCGAAAGAAATGCTGCCGATAGTTGATAAGCCGACTATTCAGTATATTATCGAAGAAGCACTGGCTTCCGGCATTGAAGATATTATTATCATCAGCGGCAAGAGCAAACGTGCTATTGAAGACCATTTTGACCGCAATATGGAACTGGAAATGAGCCTTGAAGCTTCCGGCAAGTTTGAACAGCTGGAAATGGTGCGCCGTATTTCGGAAATTAATCTGCATTATATCCGCCAGAAAGAGCCGCGCGGACTTGGCCACGCTATTTTATGCGCACGCCGTTTTATCGGCGACGAGCCGTTTGCAGTGCTTTTGGGCGACGATGTTGTTGACAGCGAAAAACCAGCTTTAAAACAGCTTATAGATGTTTATGACCGCCGCGGCTTCAGCGTTTTGGGCGTACAGGAAGTTGCGCTGGAAAAAGTATCAAGCTACGGCATTATTGACGGTGCGCCGACGGAAGAAGCACGCACCTACACCGTAAAAGATATGGTGGAAAAACCTGCGCAGGAAGAAGCACCTTCACGCCTGGCGGTTTTGGGGCGTTATATTATTACTCCGGAAATTTTTGACATTCTGGAAAATACCCCTCCCGGACGCGGCAACGAAATTCAGCTGACGGACGCACTGCGCGTTTTGGCAAAACAGCAGCCGATGTATGCTTATAATTTTGAAGGCCGCCGTTATGATGTGGGTGACAAACAGGGCTTTATTGAAGCAACTGTTGAATATGCTCTTAAACGCCCGGAAATGCGCGGCAAGCTGCTGGAATATTTAAAACATATTGTTGATGCAAACAAGGAGTAACGGCATGAATGTTTTGGTTACAGGCGGCGCCGGTTATATCGGCTCGCATGTTGTTAATGTACTGAAAAAAGAACAGGGGTTTACTCCCATAGTATATGATAATTTTTCTACCGGGCATCCGGAAGCCGTAAGCGATGACGTGCAGCTTGTGGAAGGCGATATCCGTGATGTGCAGTTTTTAAAGCATATTATGGCGCAGTTTGAAATTGACGCCGTTATTCATTTTGCGGCAAGCAGCCTTGTTGGCGAAAGCATGAGCGACCCGGCGAAATATTATGTAAACAACGTGGAAGGCTCGCTGCATTTATTGCAGGCCATGAAAGAAGCAGGTGTAGATTACATTGTATTTTCTTCGACGGCGGCGGTGTACGGCGAACCGGAAAAAACGCCGATTTGTGAAGATTTTCCGACTCAGCCTACCAATGTTTACGGGCGCACAAAACTTGTTATTGAAGGCATGTTGAAAGATTATGCCATGGCGTATGATATGCGCTACGTTGCACTGCGTTATTTTAATGCTGCCGGTGCATCGCTTACGGCGGATATCGGCGAAGACCATCATCCGGAAACGCATTTAATTCCGCTGATTTTAAAAACTGCCCAGTGTGTGCGCGACAAAGTAGCAATTTTCGGCACGGACTACCCGACTCCGGACGGAACCTGCCTGCGCGATTACATTCATGTGGAAGATTTGGCAACTGCACATGTATTGGCACTTAAGCATCTGGTAAACGGCAGCGGAAGCAGAATTTATAATCTTGGCAGTGAAGAAGGCTTCAGTGTGCGTGAGATTATTGAAACTGCCAAAAAAGTAACCGGCGTTGATTTTACCGTAACCGAAGAAGCTCGCCGCAGCGGCGACCCTGCCGTTCTGGTGGCAAGTTCTGCCAAAATAAAAGCAGAGCTTGGCTGGCAGCCGCAGCACAGCACGGTTGAAGAAATTATAAAATCGGCGTGGAAGTGGCATCAAAGCCATCCGTACGGCTATAACGGTTAAAATAAAATTATTTGCAATAACACAGGCATCTTGCGGTGCTTGTGTTATTTTTTGCTTTGCAGGCAGGTAAATTTTTGATATAATAGCAATTCGAGAACACAAGGAAACAGAGGATGTATTATGCAGCTTGTTGTTGATAATTTGGCAAAAAGCTTCGGCGTAAAAACAATTTTTAAAAACGTCAGCTTTATGATAGATAAAGGTGAAAAAATCGGGCTTGTCGGTGTTAACGGCAGCGGCAAATCTACACTTTTGCACTGCCTGCTGCAAAATGGATACAGCGACAGCGGCAGCGTGCGCTTTGAAGCAGGCACGCGCGTCGGTTACGTGGAGCAGGGCTTCGGCAATATCGGCAGCGGCAGCCTGTGGCAGTTTATGATGAATTCCTGCCCTGAAATTCCTGAAATGCGCAGCCGCCTGCAAAAGCTGGAAGCACAGGCCGCAGATTTAAAACCGGGCGAAGAACTTGATAAAGTTCTTGATGAATATGCGTCTGTAACGCGCCGTTATGAATATATAGACGGTTATAATTACGAAACACGCATTAAAATAGTTTTAAACGGCCTTGGCTTTACGGAAGAAGTATGGGATAAACCGGCGCAGAATTTTTCCGGCGGGCAGAAAACACGTATTCTTTTGGCTGCGGCGCTGGTAAAAAGCCCGGATTTTCTGATTCTGGACGAACCTACCAACCATCTGGATATCCGAATGACGGAATGGCTGGAAAAATATTTGCAGGATTTTAAGGGCGGTCTTTTAATCGTCAGCCATGACAGAAAGTTTTTGGATAATGTCGCTACCCGCATTTTGGAAATGGAAGGCGGGCATTTGCAGTCATTTAAAGGCAATTACACCAAATACATGGCGCAGAAAGAAATACAGACGGCGACGCTGGAGGCTGCCTATGCTGCCCAGCAGGATTATATTGCCAGAACGGAAGCCTACATCCGCCGTTTTAAGGCTGGCATAAAAAGTAAAATGGCACGCGGGCGCCAGTCACAGCTTGACAGGCTGGAACGCATGGACGCGCCGGTGCATAACGAAGAATTTGAGCTTAAACTGCCGCCTGCGCCTGAATCGGCCGAGCGCGTGCTGATACTGGACGATTTAACGGTGGGGTATAAAGATAATGTGCTTGTAAAGGATATCAGCCTTGTGCTGCGCCGCGGTGAAAAAGCAGCTTTAATCGGCCCTAACGGCAGCGGCAAATCAACGCTTTTAAAAACCGTGCTTGGCGAAATAGCGCCGCTAAAAGGCAAAGCGCAAACAGGCAACCGTGTTAAAGTCGGTTATTTTTCGCAAAGTTATGAAAGGCTTGACGAAAAACAAACCGTGCTTGATAATTTTTTAACGGAATACGGCATGGATGACGGATATGCACGCTCTTTGCTGGGCGGTATGCTGTTTCATGGCGATGATGTTTTTAAAGAAATCGGAACTTTGTCCGGCGGGCAAAAGGCAAGGCTGGTGCTGTTAAAACTGGTGCTTGACGGAGCTAATTTTTTAATTTTGGACGAACCTACCAACCATCTTGATATTCTGGCGCGCGAAACTCTGGAAGCTGCGCTGGAGGCCTTTGACGGCACGCTTCTGGTTGTAAGCCATGACCGTTACTTCATTGGTGAAATTGCAGGGCGCATCTGGGAAATTGAAAACCATACCCTGCAGGATTACAAAGGCGATTATGAATATTACCTTGCAGAAAAGGAAAAGTGTAAAGCTGCAGAACCTGTTCCGGCAGAACCGGTAAAAAAAGCTGCTGTACAAACAGTAAAAGAAGAACAGAAACCTGCACCGGCACAGGTCAAGAAGGCAAAGGCGCAGCGCCGTTACAGCCCCGAAGAACTTGCCAAACAGCTGCAAAAGGTGGAACTCAGCATACGCGAGCAGGAAGCTATGCTGGGCGTGCTTGAAAAACAAATGGCAGACCCTGCTAACCACGTGGATTTGGAACACAGCAAACACATTGCAGCTGAGCACGAAGCCATGCAGGCAGAAATTGACCGGTTAATGCAGCGCTGGGAAGAATTAATGCAGGCACAGGAGGAACTTGAAAATGCAGGCCAAAACTGACGAATACTATATGCAGCTTGCCATAGAAGAAGCAAAAAAAGCCGCAGAACGCGGAGAAATACCTATTGGCGCAGTGCTTGTTGCAAACGGTGAAGTTATATCGGCAGCGCATAATATGCGCGAAACCTGGCATGATGCAACGGCTCATGCCGAAATGATTACCATTATTGAAGCCTGCGCTGTTTTGGAACGCTGGCGTTTAAATGACGCAACGCTTTATGTAACACTGGAGCCGTGCCCCATGTGCGCTGGGGCTATTGTAAACAGCCGCCTGAAAAGGCTTGTTTACGGCTGTCCGGATTTTAAAGCAGGCGCTGCGGAATCTATTTTTAACATTGTAAGCAATACTAACCTTAACCATGCTGTAGAAGTTACAAGCGGTGTTTGCGAAGAAGAATGTGCCGCTGTATTAAAGGATTTTTTTAAAAAGCGCCGTGAGGAAAACAAGCAGCAGAAACAAAAATAATTATGCCACTTGGCAAAAAGTAAAATTAATAGTATAATAATATAGCTGGCTTTAAATAAAATTTACAGCCGGGCTAATTAAATATGGAGAGGTGTCCGAGTGGTCGAAGGTGATTGACTCGAAATCAATTGTACGGCAACGTACCGTGGGTTCGAATCCCACCCTCTCCGCCAGAGAATAATGCACATTTCAATTTCGTGTTGGAATGTGCTTTTTTATTTAGTTATTTTTTTTATACAGATACGCAAAAGGCACAGCCGTTTATTATAGCTGTGCCTATAAGTTTATTTACCGTTTATTTTCTTTGCGGGTAAGCGTTGCTGTTTTCAAATCTGCTGTATCTTTAAAATCACGCAGCGGCATTTTTGTGGCAAGTTCAAAGGCGCTGCGCGGATGCCGCTCAACCAGCGCTTTGCGGACGGCTTTTTCGCACTGGTAACCGTGATAGGTATAGGCAGTATCAAAATAGGTAAAACCAAAATTTAAATATGCGTCGAAAAGCTGTTCTGTTTTTGCAAAATCAAAAGAAGTAACGTCATCTGCATTTAAAAGCGGAAGGCGCATGCAGCCAAAACCAAACTGATATTTTTCCATTTTCTTCATCCTTTCAACTGCTGCTTAATTTAATAAATCTTTATTTACTAAATTATAACAAGTTAAACCGCGCTTTAAGCAAGCAAAACCCCTTCAAAATTTTTGAAGGGGTTTGTACGTTTGATTTCGAGTCAATCACTTTAATTATTCGGATTTAAAAGGCACAACATCTTTTACAGCTTCTTCAAGTGTAATTTCTTTGTCGCCGTTGTCAATGTCAATCAGTTTATACTTATCGTTGCCCATGCCAAGTTCTTTCATATAAGTAAGCTGGCGCAGGCCGTGGCGCGTTTCCATACGCGTTACCAGCGCTTTGCGGTCAGTTTCTTTCATGGCGTAAATAAGGTCCACGCTTGCCTGGTCAATGGCTAAAATATCAAGCGAGGCGAGTATGCCGACATTAGGCGTTACAACGGGTTCTGCTGCTGTTCCTTCACAGTCGCACGAAACAGACATATTGCGCATTACATTAACAAAAGCAATATTTTTGCAGAAATGGTCAACTACTGCTTTGGAGGATTCCGTCATTCTTTCCATAAATTCTTCTTTGGCAATATCCCATTGGTTGGTGGAACCAGGTGTGGTATGAATCATTGCTTTGCCGATACGTCCGTCGGCGCAGCCAATGCCAATATTTTTATCGCTGCCGCCAAAACCGCCCTGAACATGCCCTTTAAAATGTGTTAAAACAAACAGTGAATCATAATTCAGCAAGTTTTTGCCAACATGCATTTCGGTAAACCATTTGCCGTTTTTAACAGGCAAAACTGCAGTGCCGTTTTCGTCCATAATATCAACCGGGCAAAAATTCCAGCCGTTAAGGGTAATGGTGCTGCGGTGTTTTTCGGTGGTATCACGTCCGCCTTCATAATAGGCATTGGTTTCAACTATTGCGGCTTCAGGCAAAGCCTTTTCAATTAAGTTTTTAACCCACGGGCGCGGAATGATGTTAGGCCCGTGAGGTTCGCCGGTATGCAGCTTAATTGCAGTTTTGCCGGTAAGATTTGCGCTGATGCGTTTAAAAATTTTCAGCAGGCCTTCGGCGGATAAATCTCTGGTAAAATAAACAACGGATTCGGCGCCGCTGCGTTCGGAGTAAGGAATGTAATGGCCGCCGCCGGTGCCGGGAACAGGTTTTGTGGTAGTCATGGTAAAAACCTCCTTATTAATTTTACAGTATTTGTAAATTTATTATTGTTTACAACCGTAAGATAAAATGAACTATTGTTATTTATACTTGACACAAAACTGCTGGTTGATTAGAATAATAACATAACGGTTTTATTATAAAATAAACCTTTTCTTAAAAATATTATAACATTTTTAACGCCGGTTAAGCGGCAGTTTTTGCTGAAATATGCAATTTTATGGGAGTGTTACTTTGGACAGCGTTAAAATAAAGGCATTTAAAACAGCTTTTCCATATACTGTGCCGATTGGTGCAAGTTTTATTTTTTTAGGAGCATCGTACGGCTTTTTAATGGTGAGCAAGGGCTTTTCACCGTTATATCCGTTTTTTATGAGCCTGCTTATTTTTGCAGGCTCCGTAGAGTTCGTTTCGGTAACTATGCTGTTTGGCAGTTTTGAACCGGTAAGTGCTTTTTTGGCAGCGTTTATGCTTAACGCAAGGCATTTGTTTTATGCCGTTTCCATGCTCAAGCCATATAATGTGCCGGGGTGGAAAAAGCTGTATCTTATTTTTGGCATGTGTGATGAAAGCTTTGCCATAAACAGCATTACAAAAGTGCCTGACGGCGTTGACCGTTCCTGGTTTATGCTTTTTGTAACGATGCTGAACCATTTTTACTGGGTTGCGGGAGCAACATTGGGTGCCGTTGTAGGCAGTGCCATTAATTTTCCGTCCGAAGGTATCGAGTTTGTGCTGCCGGCGTTGTTTTTGGTTATTTTTGCCGAACAGTGGCTTAATGCAGATGCGCACGGTGCTGCGTTAACAGGCCTTGCCGCTTCGGTGTTGTGCCTGTTTGTTTTTGGCACGGAAAATTTTATGATACCTGCCATGCTTATGATGCTGCTTGTTTTTGCCGTTATTAAAAGGAGGGCACAGTGATGACAATGACTGTTGGGCAGAGCATAATAATGATTGCCGCTATTATTTTGGCAACTGTACTGACCCGCTTTTTGCCCTTTATTATTTTTGGCGGCGGGCGGCCGATACCCGATTTTGTTAATTATTTAGGCAAGGTTTTGCCGTTTGCCGTTACGGGCATGCTTGTGGTTTACAGCTTAAAAGATGCCCCGTTTAATGCCTGGCACGGACTGCCGGAATTTATTTGTGCGGCAATTACTTTAGCGCTGCATTTTTGGAGCCGCAGCATGCTTATAAGCATTGTTGGCGGAACAGTGGCCTATATGTTTTTAATACAAAAAATATTTTAACTTAAAACCTCTGTTTAAAATTGTAAAACAGCAGCGGCAAAAATGCCAATGCTTAAATTTTATGAACTATATACGGATAAGGCATGATAAAATCCTGTGGTTAGATGTTTGGCAGCCGCAGGATTTTTTTATTACCTGAAGGCATGGCTGAACAGAAAAAATAAGCATTAGACGCAGAAAAACGGCTTTAATATAATGTAAGTAAAGATATTCAGAACAGGAGGGGAACTTATGAACCGCAGAGAATTTTTAAAAATAAGCTGTTCAGGATTGATAACACTATATTTAAGCGGCTGCGGCTTAAATATGAGCGGGCCTTGTGTGCATAAAGATGATATAGAAACGGAAGCCATTCAAAAATTTATGGAAGCCGATCTTATAGCTTTGGTAAGCCCGGTTTATTATTTTGCGCTTACGGCGCAGCTTAAAACGGTTATCGACAGATTTTATTCGCGAACATACGATATAAACGGCAAACAGTCGGTACTGTTGGCTGCGGGCGGGAGTGATACGCCTTTAACAATGCGCAGCATTACCAAACATTATGAAACGCTGGCCGGGTATATGCACTGGCAGGACAGAGGCAGGGTGCTTGCACCTGGCTGCCCGACACGCGAAGCTGTAGCCAAAACAGAATATCCGCAGAAAGCATTTGAACTTGGAATGAGCTTGTAAAATTGGCAAAAGAAAAAGCCTGTACATTTTTTGATGTACAGGCTTCATTAATTTTTAATTATAAATCGTTAATATGCTGTTCTGTTGCTTCAAAATCTTTAATAATAGAAGCCGAAGGCTGTTTATCAAGCAGGCTTACAATAAAGATTGCCAGGCAGGAAACCGCAAAGCCCGGGATAATTTCGTACAGCCCGGTATATGCAAAACATTCCTTCCATAAAAGTACGGTGCTGCCGCCGAAGAATACGCCGGCAACCGCGCCTTTAAGCGTGGTGCGTTTCCAGAACAGGCTGAACAGCATCAGCGGGCCGAAGGAAGCTCCGAACCCTGCCCAGGCGTATGCAACAAGGTCAAGTATATAGTTGTTGGGGTTATAGGCAAGTGCCAGAGAGCAGGCCGAAACAAGAATAACGGCTATTCTGCTGACAAGCACCAGTTCTTTCTGGCTTGCGTTTTTGCGCAGCAGTGCCTGATAAAAGTCTGTGGAAATTGCAGATGCCGTAACCAGAAGCTGACCGGAAGACGTACTCATAATTGCGCCTAAAATGGCAGAGATAATGATTGCAGCCATAAAGGAGTTGAAGAACTGTTCGTTAAGAACCATAAATACGGTTTCGGCATTAACGCCGGTAAGTGCATCGCCTAAAACAACGCGGCCAACGAGGCCGGAAGCAACGGCAAAGAACAGGGAGAAAATTACCCAAACCATGGCAATGCGTGTTGCCTGCGGAATTTCTTTGGCAGAGGTAATGCTCATAAAACGCACGAGAATATGCGGCTGGCCGAAGTAGCCAAGACCCCAGCCGATAAGTGAAGCAATGGCGGTAAAGCTGAGCGTAAGGCCGGTAGCATCGGTAAACATATTAAAATAGTTGGGGTTTAATGCATGCAGGGAACTGATTGTTTCGGCAGGTCCGCCGGCAACCATGATACCTGTAACAGGCACTACGATAATTGCAAAAAACATCAGCGTGCCCTGGAAAAAGTCGGTACGGCAAACCGCAAGGTAACCGCCGGTAAAGGTGTAGAAAATTACAATGCCCGCTGTAATAAGCAGCGAAGAAACGTAGGAAATATCAAAAACGGTGGTGAAAAGGCGGCCGCCCGCAACGAAACCGGACGCGGTATAAATTAAAAAGAAAATAAAAATGAAAACGGCAGATACAATACGCAGAATTTTGCTGGTATCATTAAAACGGTTTTCAAAGAAGTCCGGCAGCGTAATGGAATCGTTGGCGATTTTGGTGTAAATACGCAGTCGCTGCGCAACAAAACGCCAGTTCAGCCATGTGCCGAGTGCAAGCCCGACAGCAATCCAGAAAGCGCTTACGCCAGCAACATAAGCATAACCCGGCAGGCCCATCAGCATCCAGCCGCTCATATCAGAGGCTTCCGCGCTCATTGCCGAAACCCACGGGCCGATTTTACGCCCGCCGAGCATATAGCTCTGCATATCGCCTGTATCCTTCATATGGTAAAGCCCGATGGCAAACAGCACAATAAAATAAAGTGCATAGGCCAGAATACTGCCTAAATCCTGTTGCATTAAAATTCCTCCCCATGTATGGTTTATGTAAATAATATATTAATTATACACTTCTTTATTGCATTAAAGCAAGCAAAATCGTTGATTGTAAAATTATATGCGGTTGACTGTACCGTGACGGTGAGATATAATATTTAAGAAGTTTTGGCAGTTTTTGGACCGTGATAAATTTTTGCAGAGCTTGCTTCGTTTTGCAGTAGTGAAGATACCTGAAAGTGAAGCAGGCTCCGGTCATTTTTGGAGTGCTTTTTATGGAAATGAAAAAAGTCAGAATTCATGTTAAAAGTTATGAAAAAAACAATAACGAAAAAGCTGCCATAGAAACGGTTTCCTTTGGGCGGATGGCAGAAAAAAACGGAAAGTTTTACGTTTTTTATGATGAAACCGAAGCCGTTGGCATGCAGGGTACAAAAACCACTATAAAATGGAATTATGATAATGTGGTAATTATCCGCAGCGGCACGGTGGAATCGCGCCAGGAATTTGCCCAGGGGCTGGAGTGTATAAGTGTTTATAAAACTCCATATATAACATTCGGTTTAAAAACAAACACAGAATATTTGTATGTTTACTGCCGTGACGGTATTTGGAACATTGAACTTGAATATATGCTGGAAATTGCCGGGCAGGAACAGAGCGAAATGAAAATAAAGATAACTATTGAGGAGGATGCGCATGGACATTAAGGAAATTTTGGCAGATGCCATAAAAAAAGCGGCGTTAAGCGCTATTGAAAAGGGAGTTGTAAAAGAAGGCGAACTGCCTGACGTACTTTTGGAAGTACCGCCTCAAAAAGAATTAGGCGATTTTGCAACTAATTTTGCCATGCAGTCCGCAAGAAGTTTAAAATGCAGCCCGAGAATTATAGCACAGGCTGTAATAGATAATTTAGATTGCGCTTATGTTGAAAAAGCAGAAATTGCAGGCCCGGGATTTATTAATTTTTACTTGAAAAATAACTGGCTGAGCGATTTGTTTGCAAACATTGTAAAAGCCGGTGAAAATTACGGCAATTTAAAAGCGCCGACAGATGAAAAAATTCAGATTGAATATGTAAGTGCCAATCCTACCGGCCCGCTGCACGTTGGCCATGGGCGCGGAGCAGCAGTTGGCAGCTCGCTTGCAAATTTAATGAAAGCAGCCGGTTACAATGTTACCCGTGAATATTACATTAATGACGCCGGAAACCAGATTAACAATCTGGCAGCATCTGTTAATGCACGTTATCTTGAAGCTTTCGGCATTGACGTGGAATTTCCGGAAAACGGCTATCACGGTCATGACATTATAGATACGGCAGAACGCATTAAACGTATTTACGGCGACAAGTTTTTAAAAATGGAAGAAGAACAGCGCATTGAAGAATTCCGCACCATTGCGTTAAAAGAAAAGCTTGCAGCGCTGAAAGAAGATTTGGAAGCGTTTAATGTTACTTATGATGTATGGTTCAGCGAACAGACCCTGCACGATGGCAACAAAATTAAGGAAGCCTGCGATTACCTTACCGAACGCGGCTACATGTATGAAAAAGACGGCGCTTTGTGGCTGAAAGCTACCGAGTACGGCGACGATAAAGACCGCGTTGTTATCCGCGATAATGGCGTGCCCACTTATTTTGCGGCAGATATTGCCTACCACCGCAATAAATTCGAACGCGGCTTTGACCGTGTTATTAACCTGTGGGGCGCTGACCACCATGGTTACATTGCCCGCATGAAAGCAGCTGTCGGCGCGCTTGGCTATAACCCAGAACAGCTTGAAGTTTTGATTTTGCAGATGGTAAGCCTGTACCGCAACGGCGAACTTGTAAAAATGTCGAAACGTACCGGCCAGAGCGTTACCTTAAATGAACTGATTGAAGAAGTTGGTACCGATGCAGCAAGATTCTTCTTTGTAATGCGCAGCATTGACAGCCAGCTGGATTTTGACCTGACGCTTGCTACGGAAAAATCCAACGAAAATCCTGTTTACTATATTCAGTACGCACATGCGCGTATTTGCAGCATTTTCCGCCAGCTTAAGGAAGCAGGCATTGAAGAAGCTGCCGAAGCCGATTATACTTTGCTGACCGACCCGGCAGAGATTGAACTGATTAAAAAACTGGGCGAATATCCGGAACTTATTGCCTCGGCAGCCAAAGAGCGCGCGGTACACCGCGTTGCCCATTATGTGCATGAACTGGCAGGCTTGTTCCATTCCTTCTATAACCAGTGCCGCATTCTTGGTGTAGACCCGGAAGTGCAGCAGGCACGCATTAAACTTGTTAAAGCAACTCAGCATGTATTGCGCCATGCGCTGAACATTTTAGGCGTATCCGCACCGGAAAGAATGTAATGCAGTTAAAATAAATTACTGATTGGAGGATAATTATGACTAAGTATATTTTTGTAACCGGCGGTGTTGTTTCCTCTCTTGGCAAAGGCATTACGGCAGCTTCGCTCGGCAGACTGCTGAAAAGCCGCGGTTATAAAGTTACCATCCAAAAGTTTGACCCTTACATCAACGTTGACCCCGGCACCATGAGCCCTTATCAGCACGGTGAGGTTTTTGTAACCGATGACGGTGCCGAAACAGACCTTGATTTAGGGCACTATGAACGCTTTATCGACATTAACCTGTCCAAAAGCTCTAACGTAACTGCCGGCAAAATTTATCTTTCCGTTATCAATAAAGAACGCCGCGGCGATTATCTTGGCCGTACCGTACAGGTAATTCCGCACATTACCAACGAAATTAAAGAACGTGTTTACCGCGTTGGGCGTGATGACAATGCTGATTTTGTAATTACCGAAATCGGCGGTACTGTCGGCGATATTGAAAGCCTGCCGTTCCTTGAAGCAATCCGCCAGGTTAAAAAAGAAGTCGGCAAAAACGATGTTTTGTATATCCATGTAACTCTCGTTCCTTATATTGCCGCTGCCGGTGAACTTAAAACCAAACCGACCCAGCACAGCGTTAAAGAACTGCGCAGCATCGGTATTTCGCCGGATATCCTTGTTTGCCGCAGCGAAAGGCCGATTTCCAAAGATATGTGCGAAAAAATGGCTATGTTCTGCGACGTTGACCCGGAAGCAGTTATTCAAAACCTTACGGCAGAAAGCATTTATGAAGTGCCGATGCTGATGGAAGAACAGGGGCTTGACACCGTTGTACTGAAAAAACTGGACATGGAAGACAAGCCGAAAGATATGGAAGAATGGCATAAAATGGTTGCGCGCATCCTGAAACATTATGACCGCAAAGTAACCATTGCCGTTGTAGGCAAGTACGTTGAACTGCATGACGCATATATCAGTATTGCAGAAGCTTTGAAACACGCTGCCGTTGCCAACGAAAGCGAAATTGAAATTAAATGGGTAAATTCCGAAAAAATGGAAGAAGACAACAATGTTGACGAAATGCTGCATGATGTAGACGGCATTCTCGTTCCGGGCGGCTTCGGCAACCGCGGCATTGAAGGCAAAATTATGGCTGTCCGTTATGCAAGGGAAAACAAAATTCCGTTCTTCGGCATCTGCCTTGGCATGCAGTGCGCCGTAATTGAATATGCACGCAATGTTTGCGGCATGGAAGGCGCCAACAGCAGTGAATTTGATGCTGAAACCAAATTCCCTGTTATTGACCTGATGCCTGACCAGGTTGACGTTGAAGAAAAAGGCGGCACCATGCGCCTTGGCCTTTATCCCTGCAAAGTTTATGCCGGTACTCTTACCCAGAAGGCTTACGGCGAAGAACTTATTTATGAACGCCACCGTCACCGTTACGAAGTAAATAACTTCCTGAGAGAAAAAATTGTGGAAGGCGGCATGCGCATTGGCGGTACTTTGCCTAACGGCCGTCTTGTAGAAATAGTTGAATTGCCGGAAGCGGTTCATCCGTGGTTCCTGGGCGCTCAGTTCCATCCGGAATTTAAATCCCGCCCGACCCATCCGCATCCGTTGTTTAGGGATTTTATTGCCGCTGCTTTGAGGGAACAAAAATAAAGCCGGTAAATTAACCAAAAAGCAGACTGTTTAACGGTCTGCTTTTTGCGTATAAGGAGATGAAAATATGCTGAAAAAAATTTTTATAAGCGCTGTTTTGCTGATAGCCGTTTTGTCGTTTGTTGTTTCACTGCTGGGCGGCAACAACAATAATGAGCCGAAAGTAGCTGTTGGTGACAGGGTTGCCGTTATTAATATCAGCGGCCCGATTGTTGACGGGGCTTCCGTTGAACAGACTCTGCTCGGCGGCACGCAGGCTGCAACCAGCGGCCAGCTGATGAAAGAAATCCGTGAAGCTGCGGCAGACAGCAGTGTTAAGGCGCTGGTGCTGCATATAAACTCGCCGGGCGGCAGCGTAACTGCTGCGGAGGAAGTAGGGCGCGAACTGGAGCGCTTTAAAGAAACCACCAAAAAGCCGATAGTAACTTCCATGGGCGACCAGGCTGCTTCTGCGGCATATTGGCTTGCTTCTTACAGCGATGTTATTTATGCCAATTCTTCTACCCTTACCGGCAGCATTGGCGTATATATGCCTTATATGAATGTTGAAGATTTGTATAAAAAAATCGGTGTTTATACCGGCAAAATCAAAAGCGGCCCGCATAAAGACATTTTATCTCCCGACAGGGAAATGACCGCGGAAGAACGCGAAATTTTACAGGGAATAGTAAATCAGCTGTATGATGAATTTATTGCCGTTGTGGCTAACGGCCGCAAAATGGATACTGCCGCCGTGCGTGCTCTGGCAGACGGCAGGGTTTATACCGGCAAACAGGCGCAGCAGCTGGGCCTTGTTGATGAAATAGGCAATTATTATGATGCTCTGGAAGCTGCCGGTAAATTAATAGGCATAAACGGCATACCCGAAATTAAGGAAAAACAAACGGCAAAACCGTGGCAGATTTTGTTTGAAGCACGTTTAAGCGAACTTATTTTATCTCAGCTTGAAAATGCTTTGAACGGCGCAGCGGCAGATATGAAAACAGCACCCGTCCCCAAGGCTGAGAGGTGATGCCTTATGAGGCGCAAAACTTTTGATGTATTGTTTTCTACCAGGGACGGCATGGAAATGCTGGTTAAGGAAAAATGCCTGTGGCGCAGCCTGTGGTATTTTACCATGAGCGTCGGCTTGTTCTGCGGCGTGATTATAAACCAGCTTTTTCTGGAACAGCCCTTATCGGTACGTTTTGGCATTATTGCCGTTGTACTGGTTATAACGGGCGTATGCCTTTTAATGTACGGCTTTTTGCTGCACGGTATTTTGTGTACTATGGGTGCGCTGGCCGGAGATGCCGTTGGGCTGATTTGCCTTTTGGGCTACACAACGCTGCCGTTTTTAATGCTGACGCCGGTAGCCTTGCTTAGTACAAAAATGTCTTTTACCGGCATTTTTGTATTGGCGGCGGCAATTCTGGCAGGGCTGCTGTGGATGGTATATCTTTTGGTGCGTTCTTTGCAGTCGGTATACCTTATTGACTTCAAGCGTGCGCTGGCTACGGTGCTTTTCAGCTTTTTGCTTATCTACACAGCACTGGTGCTGCCCTTCCAATTTTTGTTTAAATTGCTGATGCTTAAATTTTCTTAACATATAAAAAATAGTTTTTCTTGCAGAAACTTCGTTAACGTGGCATAATTGTTATGAAGTGATTATTAAAATAAAGGAGTTGGGGTAGGAATGAACAGAGAATTATCCATGGAGTTCGTTCGTGTAACGGAAGCAGCTGCCATTGCATGCGGACGCAGCGTTGGCCGCGGCGACAAAAATGGTGCTGACCAGCTTGCCGTTGACGCTATGAGAAAAATGTTTGACACTGTTAATATCAGCGGTACGGTTGTAATTGGTGAAGGTGAAATGGACGAGGCACCGATGCTTTACATTGGTGAACATGTAGGTGCGGGCGGCCCGGAAGTTGATATTGCCGTTGACCCTGTTGAAGGCACAAACCTTGTTGCCAAAGGGCAGCCGGGCGCTATTGCCGTAATTGCCATTGCTCCCAAAGGATGCCTGCTTCACGCTCCTGACATGTATATGGATAAAATTGCTGTCGGCCCCCGTGCCAAAGGCTGCATCGACATCAACGCTCCGGTTAAGGAAAACCTGGAACGCGTAGCCAAAGCACTGGACAGAAAAGTCGGCGATTTAACTGTTGTACTGCTCGACCGTGAACGCCATTACGGTTTAATGGATGAAATCCGCAGCGCAGGCGCACGTATTCACCTTATTACCGACGGTGACGTAAACCCGATTGTTAATGCCGGCATTGAAGGCACCGGCGTTCATATGTATATCGGCCGCGGCGGCGCACCGGAAGGCGTACTGGCAGCAGCAGCAATTAAATGCCTTGGCGGCGATATGCAGGCGCGTTTGTGCCCGGAAGACGAAGCACAGGTAAAACGCTGCCTTGATATGGGCATTGGCGATGTAAATAAAGTTTTAACCCTTGACGATATGGTAAAAGGTGATGACTGCATGTTTACCGCAACTGCCATTACCGAATGCCAGCTTTTGAACGGACTGCGTTATTTTGGCGGCGGCGTGCGTACTCATACCGTTTCCATGCGCTACAAAACCGGTACGGTACGTTTTGTAGACGCTGTACACAGCTTTGACCGCAAAGATTTTGCAGTTAAACTTTAATTTCGGTTTATGGGCAGGGTTTTGGCTTCAACGCTGAAACCCTGTTTCATTTTAATATTTTACAGGATTGGTTATGAAAGATTTATTGCTTGATAATGTTGCCGCCATAAATGAAGTGCGGCGCACGGCAGAAGCATTAAAAAAAGGCGGCGTAAGCCTTAATGGCGTAAGCGGCCCGGTAAAAACGGTTATTATTGCAGCTCTGGACAGCATTTTTGCGGGACAGGGCTCTTTGGCGTTTCTTGTAAGCGGACGCGATGAAATACGCGAATACCGCCGCAGTTTAAACTGGTTTTATCCGGAACTGCCGATGTATGAACTGTATCCTGCCGATTTACCGCGTGTGCAGGCCGATGCCAAAAGCCGCGAGGTACAGGCGGAGCGTGTTGCTGCCCTGCGTTTTCTGCGCGGCGAGGAACGCGGCATAGTATTTGTAACCGCCGAAGCGCTTTTGCAGAAACTGCCGGATAAGACTGCGGCACAGGAAGGCATAGAAATTAACTGCGGCAGCATAACCGACCAGCAGGAGCTTATTGCAAAATTCACCGAATTTGGCTATGAACGCACGCAGCAGGTAGACGCAATCGGCCAGTTTTGTGTGCGCGGCGATATTCTCGATATTTTTCCCATCAACAGCAAACTGCCCCTGCGCGTAGAATGGTTTGACGATACCGTTGACGCTATACGCAGTTTCAGCCTGGAAAATCAGCGCAGTGTGGAAAATCTCGGGAAAATTAAAATTGTACCTTTGCAGGAGCCTGAACAGGAAAGTTTTAATGCCTCTGTTTTTGATTATGTAAGTGCCAAAACCCTGCTTTTTGTGGATGAACCATCACGCTTGTGGGATTTGGCGGAAAAAATTTATAACGAAAATAAGGCTTATGCCGACGAATTATGGACGGTACAGGAGCTGACGGAAGCCTGCGGCGATGCTAAAGCAGTATCGCTTGCAGCCTTGCAGCATAATTATTTTAACAGTTTTATGCAGATTAATATGCCGGTGCGCACGGTTGCGCCGTATAACCGCAATACAGAGCTTTTGGCTGGCGATTTGCGCGGCTGGCTAAACGACGGCATAGTGCCGGTTATTATGATGAGCAGCAGCATAAAGGCGCGCGGGCTTGCCGATACTTTAACGGGCAAAGGCATTACGGCAGGATATGTTGATGCAAAACCTCTGCTGCATGAAGGAAAAGTAAGCGTAATCAGCGGTGAGCTTACGGCCGGTTTCAGATTCTGGAATGAAAACTGGCTGTTAATTACCGAAAGCGATATTTTCGGTATGCAGAAACGCCGCCGTCTGCACAGCAAAAATAAAGGCGCGCAGCTGCAGTATTTTTCGGAAATTAAGGCCGGCGATTACGTTGTCCATTCCGTACACGGCATTGGGCGTTATATTGGCGTTGAAAACGTTGAGGTTGACGGACGCCACCGTGACTACCTGCTTTTGCAGTATGCGGGTGACGACAAGCTGTATGTTCCTGTTGAGCAGGTAAGCATGCTGCATAAATACATAGGCAACGAAGGCCAGGCTCCGCGTTTAAGCAAAATGGGCGGCAGCGACTGGAGCCGTACGCAGAAAAGAGCGCAGGCTGCCATTACCATTTTGGCGGAAGAACTTTTGCGTTTGTACGCTCAGCGTAAAATTGTGCCGGGGCATGCTTTTTCACCGGATACCGAATGGCAGAAAGAATTTGAAGAAAAGTTTCCATACGAGGAAACGCCTGACCAGTTAAAGGCAATTGCCGAAATTAAAGCCGATATGGAAAAGCCGGTGCCGATGGACAGGCTTTTGTGCGGCGACGTTGGTTACGGAAAAACGGAAGTTGCCATACGTGCGGCGTTTAAAGCAGTAATGGACAGCAAGCAGGTTGCCTTGCTGGTGCCTACCACGGTGCTTGCTCAGCAGCATTATATGACGGTGCGCGACAGAATGGAGCCTTTTGGCATCAGGGTTGAAACTATCAGCCGCTTTACAAGCACCAAAGAACAGAAGCGTATATTAAGCGCCCTGGAAGCAGGTAATGTTGATGTTTTAATAGGTACGCACCGCCTGCTGCAATCTGATGTGGTATTCCACGATTTAGGGCTTTTAATTATAGATGAAGAACAGCGCTTCGGTGTGGCGCAGAAAGAAAAAATTAAAAAATGGAAAACAGGCATTGATGTATTGTGCCTGTCGGCAACACCTATTCCGCGCACTTTGCATCTGGCGCTTGTCAACGGTCGCGATATGAGCGTAATTGAATCGCCGCCGGAAGACCGCCTGCCGGTAGAAACTTATGTTGCCGAATACGACAGCGGTATGATTAAAGAAGCGCTGGAGCGTGAACTGCGGCGCGGCGGCAGAATTTACTACGTGCATAACCGCATTACCGGGCTGGAGCGCATTGCCGGGGAACTGCGCAAACTTGTGCCGGGCATCAGCATACGCATAGCGCATGGGCGCATGAGCGAAGAAATGCTGGAAGATGCAATGATAGATTTTTACGAAGGCAACTGCGATTTGCTGCTTTCGACCACTATTATAGAAAACGGGCTTGATGTGCCTTTAGCCAACACAATTATTATAGACGGAGCGGAAAACTTCGGCCTGTCTCAGCTTTACCAGATGCGCGGCAGGGTAGGCCGTTCGGCGCGCCTGGCGTACGCTTATTTTGTGTACCGGCGCAACAAGCAGCTCAGTGAAATTGCCGAAAAGCGTTTGCAGGCCATCCGCGATTTTACGGAACTTGGTGCAGGCTTTAAAATTGCCATGCGCGATTTGGAAATACGCGGCGCCGGAAACCTGCTTGGCGCACAGCAGCATGGGCATATTGCCGGTATCGGCTTTGCAGCCTACTGCGAAATGCTTGAAAGCACAATTAAGCGTTTGAAGGACGGTGCGGAAAAAGGCACGCCCGAACCTGACCCGATTGTTGAAATTAACGTTGACGGTTATATTCCTGACAGTTATATCAGCGACCCGCGTTATAAACTTGAACTTTACCGCCGCTTTGCGGAACTTGATTACAGCGAAAAAGACGATTTGCTGGATGAAATTACCGACCGCTTCGGTGAACCGCCTGAAGAAATTGTTAATCTCTGGCGTGTGGCGGCGGTGCGCGGTTTGTGCCGCAAAATGCGCATTTCCGGCATCAGCACGCGCGGAAATGAAGTGCGCATAACCTTTAACGAAAACGCAGTGCTTGATACTGATGTTTTATTAAAAATGATTAACGCCGGACGCAACGGCATACAGTTAAAAACCGGCAGACAGCCGCAGCTGCTGCTGAAAATGAATGTTTTAAAAACGGAACCTTTACCCTGGCTGGAAAAGAATTTGCCGCTGCTGGCAGGTAAAAATTAAACGGAAAGGAGGCATTGGCAAATGGCAGATAAATTTTTGCGCGGAGCCATGATTTTAACCATGGCAGGTTTAATGGTTAAAATACTCGGCTCTGTTAACCGTATTTTATTATCGCGCCTTTTGGGCGGTGAAGGCATTGGCCTTTACCAGATGGCGTACCCTGTGTTTTTGCTGATGCTTTCCGTTTCTTCGGCCGGAATACCGATAGCAATTTCCATTATAGTATCCGAAAAAATTGCCAAAGGGCAGTTTAAAGCAGCGGAGCAGGTTTTTAAAATTTCGCTGGGGCTGATGGTTGTTACAGGCCTGTGTTTTGCCTTAACGCTGTTTTTCGGTGCCGGGTGGCTTGTTGAAAGCGGCTGTGTGCGCGACCCGCGTGCTTATTATGGGCTTATAGCCTTAACGCCGGCGGTGTTTTTTTCCACAATTCTTGCCAGCTTCCGCGGCTATTTTCAGGGTTATCAGATAATGACGCCGCCTGCCGTATCGCAGATTTTAGAGCAGTTTACGCGCGTTGTAACCATGGTTGTGCTGGCCTACTGCCTGCTGCCGTACGGTTTGGAATACGCCGCTGCCGGGGCTGCGTTCGGTGCAGTGCCCGGGGCAATAACTGGCCTTATTGTGCTCAGCTTTTTTTTCAGGCGTTTGCGTAAAAATACGGTGGCTGCGCCTCAGCTTGCCAATACGGAAACAGAATCCGTTTATGCCATCGCCAAAAGGCTGGCGCTGCTGGCCCTTCCAGTTTCGTGTGCCAACATAATGGTGCCGGTAACAAGCAGTATAGATATGCTGCTTGTGCCAAACTGCCTGTATGCCAGCGGTTATACAATAGAACAGGCAACAACGCTGTTTGGTTATCTTACCGGCATGGGCATGCCGCTTGTTATGATGGCCACCATAGTTACGGTTTCGCTGGCTGCCGGTATTGTGCCTGCCATTTCAGAAGCATTTACGCTTGGCGATAAACTTACAATTATAAAAAAATCGCGCACGGCCATGAATATTTGCTGCCTTATAACGCTTCCGGCCGCAGCTGGATTATGGGTGCTGGCAACGCCGATTGCGCAGATGATTTACAATGCGCCGCAGGCTGGTGAGGCAATACGCCATCTGGCGCCTTCGGCCTGTCTTTTAGGCATACATCAGGTAACAACCGGTATGCTGCAGGGAATAGGCAAAACGGCCGTTCCGATGTGGAATATGCTGTTGAGCGCCGTTGTAAAAATCGGTGCGGTAATGTTTTTAACGGTAACCCCTCTTAATATTGTCGGTGCAGCATGGGCTTCCAACATTAATTTTGGGCTTGCGGCGCTGTTAAACATTATTTTTCTGCTGCGCAGCGGCATAACGTTTAACGTTAAAGTTCTGGCAAAACTTTTGGCGGCAACTTTGCTGATGGCCGCAGCGGCAGAACTTATTTACACATTTGTAAACGGGCTTTTTGGCAATACAATAGCGGCAATAACTACAATTTTTGCAGCGATAGCCGTTTATGCAGTGCTGCTGTTTGTTTTAAAAGCCGTAAGCAAGGATGATTTGGAAAAAATACCGTTTATCGGTTCTAAAATAAAGCGGAGGTGATTAAATGCATAAAATAACGGTTGTAGGCCTTGGCCCCGGCAGTGCCGGGCAGCTTTCGGTAGAAACCATGGAGCTTTTGAAAAACGGGGAATGCGTTATTCTGCGCACTGCCGTGCATCCAAGCGTATCGAGGCTGACGGAAGAAAAAGTTAATTTTACGGCCTGCGATAATTTTTATGAAGAAGGCGCGTCTTTTGAAGATGTATACGGCAATATTGTAAATTTTGTGCTTGAAAAAGCACAGACGCAGGATGTTGTTTATGCCGTTCCGGGCAGCCCGCTTGTGGCGGAACGCACGGTTGTGCTTTTGCGGGAACGGGCAGCAGCGGAAAAGATTGCATTAAAAATTCTGCCTTCCATGAGTTTTTTGGATTTGGCATATGTGGAACTTGGCATTGACCCGATTGCCGGGTTGAGGATTATTGACAGCAGCGATTTTGAAGCACTTGCCGACGCAGGAAAATATCCGCTGATGATAACGCAGGTGTACAGCAAATTTGTTGCGTCCGATGTTAAGCTGGCCTTGATGGATGTGCTTGACGATGAAACGCCGGTATGGTTTTTGCGCAATTTGGGCCTGCCGGATGAAGAATGCCGCACGGTGCCTTTGTATGAACTTGACCGTCAGGAAAATATCGACCACTTGACCAGTGTTTTTGTGCCGGAATATAAAGAAAAGGTTTCCGTGATGGATGTCCGTCCGTTAACAGATGTAATGGCAACGCTGCGTTCTCCCGGCGGCTGCCCGTGGGATATGGAACAGACGCACAGCAGCATCCGCAAAAGCCTTATTGAAGAAGTGTACGAACTTCTGGAAGCCATCGACAACATGGATTATGAAAACATGAAGGAAGAACTCGGCGATGTTCTTTTGCAGGTGGTATTCCATGCACGTCTGGCAGAAGAAGAAGGCGCGTTTACCATGCAGGATGTTGTGGACGAAATTGTGAATAAGCTTATCCGCCGCCATCCGCATGTATATGGCACCATTGAAGTAGGCAGCAGTGATGAAGTACTGCAAAACTGGGATGCCATCAAGCAGACAGAAAAGAAAGAGCGCACCCATGTTCTTGACGGCGTTACCAAAGGCCAGCCTGCGCTTATGCGTGCCTATAAACTTAATTCCAAAGCCGCAAAAGCAGGGTTCGACTGGCCGGATAATGACGGCGTATGGAATAAAGTGATGGAAGAAGCGGCAGAACTTAAAGAAGCCGTTGCTTTAAAAAACAAGGAAGAACAGGAACATGAACTTGGAGATTTGCTGTTTTCAATAGCGGCATACGCCAAGCATATCGGCCTTGAGCCGGAAACGGCATTAAACGCTGCCAATAACCGTTTTATAAAGCGCTTTTCGTACGTTGAAAGCTGCGTGGAAGAATCCGGCAGGGACTGGCATGAGTTTACATTGGCCGAGTTGGACGGTTTTTGGAATGAGGCAAAATTAACTGAAATGAAAGATTGTGAAAAAAAATAAAAATATTGCCTGATAAGCAGGAATATTACGTTTTACAGCGAACTTACAATTACATGAATTCTATCGGCAAGCTGTGCGCTTTTGCAGCAGCCGCCCATAGACAAAATAAAAAACCTTTAAGGGGGATTTCCTGTGAACAAAACAGAACTCGTTGCTGCAGTTGCAGAAAAAACTGGCTTAACTAAAAAAGACGCTGAAAAAGCTTTATGCGCTTTAATTGAAACCGTTAAAGAAGAAGTTGCTAAAAACGAAAAAGTTCAGCTGATTGGCTTTGGTACTTTTGAAGCACGTAAACGCAATGCACGTACCGGCAAAAATCCGCAGAGCGGCGAAGCTATTGAAATTCCGGCAGCTACTGTTCCGGCTTTCAAAGCTGGCAAAGCTTTCAAAGACATGGTTAACGCAAAATAATAATTTAACTGCAATAAAATGCCGGGCTTAACGAGCCCGGTATTTTAGTATAAACCAAAATTTTGGAGGTGCTTATGCCGGAGCGCAGCAGAACCAAAAAGAAAAAACGGCATGATTTTCTGCTGATTTGCCTGATAATTCTTGCTATTTGCGGTTTTATTATCGCCCGCCAGGAGTATAAAATTTATCAGGTAAATAAGGAGCTTGAAGCAACCACGCAGCGCGTGGAAAATTTAAAAAAGGATAAAGCGGAACTTGAAGCAGAGAAAAAACGCCTTGATGATTTAAAATACATTGAAAAACTTGCGCGTGAGGACCATAATATGGTTGGCAAGGATGAAGTACCGCTGTTTATTGTCGACGAAAAAGAAAATAAGGATTCTGAACAGAAAAACAGGTAAATTCTCTTAAGATTATTTATCTGTTTTTTATTTTTTGGTTGACACATTTTTAAAAAGGAAGGTATAATGGTGCTATATCAAGTTAAAATTAAGGGGGATACTCTGTTTTATGTCACTTGAAGTAGGTGCAATCGTTGAAGGTGAAGTAACAGGCATTACCAATTTCGGTGCTTTTGTACAGCTGCCGGAAGGTAAGGTTGGTCTTATTCATATATCCGAAGTTTCTAATGTATATGTGAAGGACGTACATGATTTTCTGAAAGAAAAGGACAAAGTAAAGGTTAAAGTATTATCTATTGATGCGCGTGGAAAAATCGGGCTGTCCATTAAACAGCTTACCCCGCCGCCGGCACCTCAGCCTAAGCCGCAGCGCCCGGCAGTAAATGCAGAACGCCGCAGCTTTAAACCGGCACCTGCACTTTCTTTTGAAGATAAATTATCAAAATTTTTAAAAGACAGCGACGACAGACTGCTTGACCTTAAGCGCAACACTGAATCCAAACGCGGCGGCCGCGGTGCCAGCCGTGAAAGATAAGAGCATAATGGCACTCCTTGGTGAGTGCCTTTTTGTTTTGAGGAGTATAAATGTCCGGCAATGTTGTAAATAAATTGCTGAAAGAAATAAAAAAGTATGTTAAACAAAATTCCGCACTGCTAGTGGCGTGCAGCGGTGGCGCAGATTCTGCGGCGCTTACCGACGCCCTGTGGCAGCTTAAAGATGAATGCTGCTATAAAATAACGGTAATGCATGTGGAACATGGCATACGCGGCCAGGAAGCGCTTGATGACGCGGAATTTGTAAAAAACTTCTGCGCAGAGCGCGGGCTTGCATTTGTATGCAGGCATGTAAAAGCACCGGATTATGCGCTGCAAAACGGGCTTTCGCTGGAGGATGCAGCACGCCGTTTGAGGTATAAAGAATTGTTTGCCTACGCGGCAGAGGCAGGGTGCGATTACATTGTTACGGCGCATCAGGCTGATGACCAGGCAGAAACCGTTTTAATGCAGCTTATGCGCGGCAGCGGTACTTCTGGCCTTGGCGGAATGCAGACAGCAAGCGGAAAACTGCTGCGGCCGTTTTTATTTGTACGGCGTACGGAAATTGAAGCTTATTGCCATGAACGCGGTTTGCGGTTTTGTAATGATTCTACCAATGATGATGTGCGTTATACCCGCAACAGAATAAGAAAAGAACTGCTGCCGTATTTGGAAAAAAGTTTTAACCCTAATGTAATAACGGCGCTTGGCAATACGGCGCAGCTTGCCAGGGCAGATAATGATTTTGCTGCTTATTATGCGCAGGTTTTTTATAACCAAAATGTTAAAGCAAACGGTAAACTGCTGGAATGCCGTGCAGAGGCTCTTAAAACAGAGTTTGCGGCAGTGAGCAGGCGCGTTGTGCGTATGATGTGGGAGAAAATGGCTGCCTGCGGAAGCGAACTGGGCTTTGAACATGTGGAAGCCGTGCTTGGGCTTTTGAAAAATGGCAGCAGCGGCAAAATGCTGGCACTGCCCGGAAAAGCAGCAGCGGCATATTTTTACGGCAGGCTTTATGTAGGCGCGCAGCCGGAGGTTAAAAAATTAATTAGTGCCGGTGCAGAATTTGATGAAATTACTGTGCTTACGGAAGGTACCGGCAAATTAAAAGAAGTTAATCTGCCTGATGGCGGCGTGCTGCAATTAAGCACTGCGGAAGAATGCCCTAAGATAACTAAAAAGCAGGCTGCTGTGCCGCTTGCCTTGGCCGGTAATGAGCTTTATATCCGCACAAGGTGTGACGGCGACAGATTTTACCCGTATGGCAGCGCAGGCAGCAAAAAATTAAAAGATTATTTTATTGACAATAAAGTTCCGCGCGCAGAGCGCGATAAAAAGCTGCTGGTAACAGCAGGCAGCAAAGTTTTATGGATAATCGGCGAAAGGCAGGCAGGGTGGAAAACCAAGCCGGACGGCAAATGGCTGGTAATGAGGCTTGCCGGAAGAAAGGATGAAAAAAATGAATGAAAATATTGCAAAGGTTTTGCTGAGTGAAGAAGAAATTCAAAAGCGCGTAAAAGAATTGGGCAGGCAGATACATGACGATTATAAAGATAAAGAAAAAATTGTGATGATTGGGCTTTTAAAAGGAGCTATTTACTTTTTCACCGACCTTTCGCTGGCAATTGATTTGCCGCTGCGCATTGATTTTATGGTGGCATCTTCTTACGGTTCCGGCACGGAAACCAGCGGCAATGTGGATATACGCCTGAGCTGCTCAGAAAATATTGAGGGCTGCCATGTGCTTCTGGTTGACGATATTATCGACAGCGGCGTTACCATGGAAGCAATTACAAGGCTTTTGATGGCGCAGAAGCCTGCTTCCGTTAAAAAAGTTGCTTTGTGCGATAAGCCGAGCCGCCGCGTTAACAAATTGAATGCCGATTATGTGGGCTTTGAAATTCCGGATGAATTTGTTGTGGGTTACGGCCTGGACTATGCCGGAGATTACCGTAATTTGCCGTTTATCGGCGTATTAAAGCCGGAAGCTTATGCCAAATAATAAATGTTGTGGAAACAGGGAGAATATATTATAATATAGAAATGGTATTTGTAATTTAACTAAAGGTTAAGGAGGGTAGATTTTGACTAAATTTTTAAAAAATGTTGTATTCTACCTGCTGATAATAATTTGTGCGATAATGTTGTTTGATTCCTATTCAACCAACGTAGTCCCTAAAACAGATATTACTTACAGCGCTTTTATGAAGCATGTGCAGCAGGATGAAGTGCAGCAGGTAACGATTGTTGATAATGTTATCAGCGGCAAGCTGAAAGACGGCAGCGATTTTACTACGGTTGTGCCGAAGGATGAAAGCCTTATCCCTACTTTAAGGGCGCGTGACGTTGAAATTAAGGCTGAACTGCCGCCGGAGCCGCCGTGGTGGACTTCTGTGCTGAGCCAGCTTTTGCCGATGCTGATTATAGTTGCCATCTGGTTTTTTATGATGCAGCAAATGCAGGGCGGCGGTGGCGGACGCGGAGTTATGAACTTTGGCAAAAGCCGTGCGCGCCGTTACGATGAGGATAAAATCAGGGTAACTTTTAAAGATGTTGCCGGTGCTGATGAAGCCAAGCAGGAGCTTGAAGAAGTTGTAGAATTTTTAAAACACCCCAAAAAGTATAATGACCTTGGCGCTAAAATTCCTAAAGGAGTACTTTTATACGGGCCTCCGGGTACAGGCAAAACCCTGCTTGCCAAAGCCGTTGCCGGTGAAGCGGGCGTACCGTTCTTCAGCATTTCCGGCTCTGACTTTGTGGAAATGTTTGTCGGCGTAGGCGCTTCCCGCGTGCGCGATTTGTTTGAGCAGGCCAAAAAGAGCGCTCCGTGCATTGTGTTTATTGACGAAATTGATGCCGTAGGCCGTCAGCGCGGTGCCGGGCTTGGCGGCGGGCATGACGAACGCGAGCAGACCCTTAACCAGCTGCTTGTGGAAATGGACGGCTTTGGTGCCAACGAAGGCATTATTATGATTGCGGCCACCAACCGCCCGGATATTCTTGACCCGGCTCTTTTGCGTCCGGGACGTTTTGACCGCCAGATTGTGGTTGACCGCCCGGATATTAAAGGCCGCCGTGAAATTTTAAAAGTGCATGTAAAAGGCAAACCTGTCGGCAGCGATGTTGAACTTGATGTTATTGCAAGGCGTACTCCTGGCTTTACCGGTGCTGATTTAAGCAATCTGGTAAACGAAGCTGCATTAATGGCAGCACGCCGCAATAAAAAGCAGATTAACATGCCCGATATGGAAGAAGCCGCTGAACGCGTTATTATGGGTCCTGAACGCCGCAGCAGAGTTATCAGCGACAACGAAAAACGCCTTACCGCATACCACGAAGGCGGGCATACGCTTGTCGGCATGCTGCTTGACAACGCAGACCCTGTACATAAGGTTACCATTATTCCGCGCGGCAGGGCAGGCGGTTATACTTTAAGCCTGCCGAAAGAGGACCGTTATTACGCAACGAGAAGCGAAATGCTTGATGAACTGAAAGTGCTGCTTGGTGGGCGCGTGGCTGAAGCACTGGTGCTGAAGGAAATTTCCAGCGGTGCCAGCAATGACTTGCAGCGCGCAACTTCTCTGGCACGCCAGATGATTTGCGAATACGGCATGAGTACGGAACTTGGCCCGGTTACTTTCGGTCACCGTCAGGACCAGGTATTTTTGGGACGCGATATTGCGCGTGACAAAAATTACAGTGAAGAAATTGCGGCAAAAATCGATAAGGAAATCCGTAAGTTCCTTGACGAGGCTTACCAGAAAACCGAAGAACTGCTGCAAAACAATATCGATAAGCTGCATTTAATTGCGCAGGCGCTTATTGAAAAAGAAACACTTGAAGGCAGCGAAATTGAACAGCTTATGAAATATGGGCGCATTCTGGACAAGAACGAACAGCCGCCTGATGATAACAGCGGTACACCGGCCGTAATTCCGCCGGATGCCGTAACTGTACCGGCAGCGGAAGCGCAGCCGCAGACAGCACCGCAGTATCAGGAAGTGCCCGGTGTTGTTAGCACCGAAAAAAAACACGCTTTAAATTAATATAAAACACCGGTTTTAGTGGGACGGTTTTAAATGTATGTAAAAATACAATTTAATAGCCGCCCATAAAGCCGGTTTTTTTATTGCTTGACTTTGCGTTAACAGAATGTTAATCTTTAGGATAACGAGGAGTGTGATTTTATGCGTGGACGCATTTTGGAGATTTTACGTGCCGGAGGGCAGGAGCCTGTATCCGGTGAAGAACTTTCCCGCCAGCTTGATGTATCGCGCACTGCGGTATGGAAACATATTCAGGCTTTAAAGGCTGAGGGTTATGATATTGAATCGGTACCTAAAAAAGGTTATGTTTTAAAATCTGCTCCGGACAGGCTGAAACCGGCAGAAATTATTACTCATTTAAAAACAAAATGGCTTGGGCACAGCATTCATTACTGCGAAAGCGTGGATTCTACCAATAATGTTGCCAAACGCCTGGCGGAAGAAGGCTGCGACAACGGGCTTGTTGTTGTAAGCGAAGAACAGCGCGGCGGCAAAGGCAGGCTTTCGCGCGGCTGGTTTTCTCCGTTTGCGTGCGGCGACTGGTTTTCTGTTGTTTTAAAACCGCCGTTTTTGCCGCAGGAGGCTTCCAAATGTACGCTTATGGCTGCAGTGGCAGTTGTAAAGGCAGTTAATAAATACAGCGGCGTTAATGCTGCCATTAAATGGCCTAACGATATTTTGCTGAACGGCAGGAAACTGGTTGGCATTTTAACAGAAATGAGCGCTGAGTTTGGCAAAATTAATTATATTGTTATTGGCACCGGCATTAATGTAAATGTTCCGAAAAATATTGTGCCTGATGATATTAAAGACTGCGCAATTTCCGTTGCCGATGCGGCGCAGGAACCTGTTTCGAGAGTGCAGATTTTAGCCGATGTGCTGTTTCATATGGAAGAATTGTACGAAGCAGTTTTAAAGGATGGGTTTGCACCGGTTCTGGACGAATGGCGTAAATATTCCTGCACTTTGGGGCAGCAGGTTAAGGTTATAGCACCCGGCGAAACTTACAGCGGGCTTGCGGTTGATATTGACGCCGACGGGCTTTTGATTGTAAAAAAAGACGACGGAACTGTTGAAAAAGTTATTGCCGGTGATGTATCAATACGACCGGCAGCAGGCACGGGAAAATACGCTTAAGTAAATTTTGCTGTACAGCCCCGGTTTTTTCTGATATAATATGCGAGGTTCTTTAGTTAGTAATTTTACTCCGCAGGAGGATAGGCAATGTTATTAGTAATTGATGTTGGCAACACTAATATTGTAGCCGGTGTTTTTGATGGCAAGAGCCTGGTTTCGCATTGGCGTTTTTCTACTGACCGTTCCAAAACGGCCGATGAATACGGCATTTTGCTCAGAAGTATGTTTAACTATACTAAAATGCCGATGGATGAAATTAAGGCAATTATTATTTCCAGCGTTGTTCCGCCGCTGATTGTGCCTTTGTGCCATATGTGCGAACGCTATTTTGACCAGGTGCCCATGGTTGTAGGGCCCGGCATTAAAACCGGTATTTCCTTAAGATATGATAATCCGCGTGAAGTTGGCGCCGACCGTATAGTTAATGCGGTAGCAGCTTTTGAAAAATACGCTTCCAAAGGCAAACCGATGATTATTGTTGATTTTGGCACTGCCACAACATTTTGCGCACTTTTGCCTACCGGCGAATATCTCGGCGGCGCTATTGCCCCGGGCATTGGCATTTCTGCGGAGGCTTTGTTCCAGCGCACGGCCAAGCTGCCGCGTGTTGAACTTATAAAACCGCCTGCCGTAATCTGCAAAAATACGGTAAACGCTATGCAGGCAGGTATTTTGGTTGGCTTTGTAGGGCAGATGAACGAAATCGTCTGCAAAATGAAGGAAGAACTTGGCGGTGAAGCAATTGTTATTGCAACCGGCGGTTTTGCAACTACCATGGCAGCCGAATCTGATGTAATTGATGCGGTTGAGCCGTTCCTTACTTTGGAAGGCCTGCTTATACTTTACGAAAAGAACGCAAAATAAAAATTTTGGGCCTGCTGAACGGCAGGCCTTATTTTATGAGGTGAAAAATGCAGATTGGCAATATCAGGCTGAGCGCGCCGGTAGCTTTGGCGCCCATGGCCGGCATTACCGATATGCCGTTCAGGATTATTTGCAAAGAGCTTGGCTGCGGCCTTGTAGTGTCTGAAATGGTGAGTGCCAAAGGGCTTTTATATAAAAATGTAAAAACGTTTGATATGCTGCGTATTGCGCAGGAAGAACGCCCGGCTGCTATTCAGCTTTTTGGCAGCAATCCGATGGAACTTGCCCGTGCCGCTAAAATAGTGGAGGCTGACGGTGCAGATATTATTGACTTTAACATGGGCTGCCCGGTGCCAAAAATTGTTAATAACGGCGAAGGCTCGGCTTTAATGAAAAATCCGCAGCTGACGTATGAAATTTTGGCGCGTATGGCAGACAGCGTTAAAATTCCCGTTACTGTTAAAATACGTGCCGGATGGGACGAAAAAAATATTAACGCTCCCGAAATTGCACTTTTGGCAGAAAAAGCAGGCGTGGCAGCCATTGCCGTGCATGGCAGAACGCGCGAGCAGTATTATAACGGCAAAGCGGACTGGAATGTTATAAAAAAAGTAAAAGAAACCGTAAAAATACCTGTTTTCGGCAATGGCGATATTTTAACAGCCGCAGATGGTTTGCGCATGTTTAAAGAAACCGGCTGTGACGGTTTAATGATAGGCCGCGGCGCAGACGGCAATCCGTGGATTTTTACGGAAATTATAAATGCGTTGAACGGCAGCTGCGGAAAGTACGAAGTTCCGCTTGACGTGCGCCTGCATATGATTGAAAGACATTTGCGGATGCTTAAAGATTTTAAAGGCGAGGTTATTGCCGTAAAGGAAATGCGCAGACATGCCGGTGCATATTTAAAAGGCATGCCCATGGCGGCAGAGTACCGCAGGCGCATCAATGAACTTAATACTTGTGATGAATTTGGCGCACTTTTGCGGGAATACCGTAACGAAGCCGAAAAATTTCTGGCAGCAAAGCATAATTTTTGCAGTGAAGCAGACTGAAAATTAAGTAAGTTGACAAACACAAATTAAAAAATTATAATTTATTCTATAATACTATGAATTTGTTCCGTAACCCAGTGTCAGGCATATGCTTGGCACTGTTTAATATTGCTTGGCAGGCGGAACTTATTAAAAGGAGCATTATTTATGAGCAGTAAAGAAACTATTTTAACAGCCGAAGGCTTAAAGAAACTTGAAGATGAGCTTGAAAATCTCCGCTCTGTAAGACGCCATGAAGTTGCAGAACGTATCAAAGTAGCTATCGGCTATGGCGATATAAGCGAAAACTCCGAATATGATGATGCAAAAAATGAACAGGCATTTATTGAAGGCCGTATTCTTGAACTGGAACAGATGATCAGCACCGCTACCGTTATCGACAGTGCTTCCAACAAAGAAGGCGTGGTAATGCTTGGTTCCACCGTTGTGGTTAAAGATATGGAATTTGGCGATGAAGAAACCTATACTATTGTCGGCACAACCGAAGCTGACCCTTCCAAAAACCGTATTTCCAATGAATCGCCGGTCGGCGCGGCAATTCTTGGCCAGAAAGTAAACTCTGTGGTGCAGGTACATACCCCCGCAGGCGAATTGTCTTATCAGATTTTAGAAGTTAAATAATTTGTTGGGGAGCGATAAGAAAGAATGTCTGAAGAAACAAAGAATACTCAGGTTCCTGAAGAAGAAGCGATAAGCGAAAAAGAACTTAACGAACAGATGCAGGTGCGCATTAACAAAATGCACCAGATTGAAGAACATGGCTGGAAACCTTTCGGCCATAAATTTGAAGTTACCAATTATTCCGGTGATATCAATCAAAATTTTGAAGAACTTGCTGCCAATGAAACCGTTGTACGCGTGGCAGGCCGTATTATGGCTATCCGCGGCCACGGCAAAACCTGTTTCATGGATATGCAGGATAAAGACGGCCGCATTCAGCTTTATGTGCGCAAGGATGCCATTGGCGAAGAAAAATATGCTTTAATTAAACTGCTTGATATCGGCGATATTATCGGCGTAAGCGGTACTGTATTCCGCACCCATATGGGTGAACTTTCCGTTAAAGCGGTTGATGTTGAAATTCTTTCCAAATCTCTGCGCCCGCTGCCTGAAAAATGGCATGGCTTAAAGGATGTTGACACCCGTTACCGCCAGAGATATGTGGATTTGATTGTTAACCCCAAAGTACGCCGTACTTTTGTGCTGCGCAGTAAAATTATCAAAAGCCTCAGGGAAATCCTTGATGATAACGGTTATTTAGAGGTTGAAACGCCTATCATGAATACCATTCCGGGTGGTGCAGCCGCGCGTCCGTTTATTACCTATCACAACGCGCTTGATATGCAGCTTTATTTGCGTATTGCAACCGAGCTGCACTTAAAACGCCTTGTTGTAGGCGGCTTTGACCGTGTTTATGAACTGGGCCGTGTTTTCAGAAACGAAGGCATTGATATTAAACATAACCCGGAATTTACCAGTGTTGAAATCTACCAGGCTTACGGCGATTATACCGATATGATGGATTTAACGGAAAAAATAATTTCCGAAATTGCGCAAAAGGTTTTGGGCACCATGAAAATAACCTACGAAGGACAGGAAATTGACCTGACTCCGCCCTGGCCGCGTCTCAGCATGATTGAAGCAGTAGCAAAATACACCGGGCAAAACTTTGAAGGCGTAACCGATGTGGAAACCGCGCGCAAAATGGCTGATGCTATCCATGTGGAATACGAGCCTACTTTTGGCGTGGGCAAAATTATTAATGCCTGCTTTGACGAATATGTTGAAGATAAGCTCATTCAGCCTGTATTTATTACCGGCCATCCGAAAGAAATTTCTCCGCTCGCCAAGAGCAATCCGGATAATCCGGAAATTACCGACCGTTTTGAAGGTTACATTTACGGACGCGAAATGTGCAACGGCTTTACCGAGCTTAATGACCCGATTGACCAGCGTGAACGCTTCCTGAAACAGGTAGAAGAACGCAACGCAGGTGACGAAGAAGCAAATATGATGGATGAAGACTTCCTTAACGCGCTTGAACACGGCCTGCCCCCGACGGGTGGTTTGGGCATTGGCGTAGACCGCCTTGTTATGCTTCTTACCGACAGCAGCAGTATCCGTGATGTATTGTTGTTCCCGACAATGAAAAATATTGGCGGCGAAAAAACCACAAATAAAGTTAATAGTGCAGACGAAGCGGCAAATGGCGAAGCGCTTCCGAAAATTGATTTGTCGAAAGTAAAAGTAGATCCTTTATTTGAGGATTTTGTTGATTTTGATACTTTCTGCAAGTCTGATTTCCGTGTGGTAAAAGTAGAAGCCTGCGAAGCAGTTCCGAAAAGCAAAAAACTGCTGCGCTTTACGCTGAATGATGGCAGCGATAAGAAACGTACTATTCTGAGCGGCATCCGTGAATTCTATGAGCCTGAAGAACTGGTTGGCAAAACCTGCGTGGCTATTACCAACCTTCCGCCGAGAAAGATGATGGGTATTGATTCAGAAGGCATGCTTATCAGTGCAGTATACGAATATGACGGCAAAGAAGGGCTGAATCTGTTAATGCTGGATGATAATATTCCGGCAGGCGCAAAGTTACGCTGATACTGTCATTAATAAGATAATAAAAAGAGGGTGCTGCGGCACTCTCTTTTTTGTAAATTTTTACTTTTAGTGTTGACAAGAAGTAAAAATAGTGTTATTATAACTAAGCTGTTTGAAGGAAGCGGCTTGGAAGAAAAGCGAAGAAAAAACTTTTCGAAAAAAGTAAAAAAGCACTTGACAAACCTTTGAAAGTGTAATAAACTATACAAGTCGCCGGAAAACGGCAGCACCTTGAAAACTGAACAAGAACCAAGAAA
>OGCQ01000890.1_pt1 | contig 43045 bp, 33 predicted proteins | sample 1570161 | NCBI WGS metagenome assembly OGCQ01 (sample SAMEA4384402, study PRJEB24528) | human gut metagenome | reverse complement strand
GGGGCGGGCCTTTGGCCCGCCCCGGCGGCCCACAGGGCCGCAAGAGCCGCCCCCCCAGCCCCGGCGCCCCTCATGCTGAAGCAAACAAAAAACAATATTTTTAAGGAGCTTATATGCAGGAAAAAATAGAAGAGCTGTTAATGAGATACGAGGAGCTTTCGCATAGCCTTAGCCAGCCCGAAATAATCGCCCAAACCGAGCTTTGGCAGAAGCTGGCAAAGGAATACGCTTCCCTGGAGGAAGCCGCTGCGGCAGGCCAGGAATATATAAAGCTTTTAGACGCCTGCGCGCACGCTGAAGAAATGCTCTCCGACCCCGAATACGCTTCCCTGGCTCAGGAGGAATTAAACCAATTGTCAGCGCGCATGGAGGACTGCCAAAACCGCTTAAACAGCCTGCTGGCCCCTAAAGACCCCGACGACGATAAAAACGTTGTGCTGGAAATACGCGCGGGAACAGGCGGAGAAGAAGCGGCCCTGTTTGGCATGGATTTACTCAGGATGTATTCCCGCTACTGCGAGCGCAAGGGCTGGCATATTTCCCTGATGGATATAAGCGAAACGGATATAGGGGGAATTAAGGAGGCCCAGTGTCTTATTACCGGACCGGGCTGCTACCGGTATCTGAAATATGAAAGCGGCGCGCACAGAGTGCAAAGAGTTCCCGTAACCGAATCTGGCGGACGCATACACACTTCGGCCGCCACCGTGGCAGTACTGCCCGAAATAGAGGACATTGATATCAACATAGCTCCCAACGATTTAAAGATAGAAACGCATAGAAGCAGCGGCTCGGGCGGCCAGCATGTAAATAAAACCGAATCAGCCGTGCGCATGGTGCATCTGCCCACCGGTATAGTAGTCACTTGCCAGGATGAAAAAAGCCAGATTAAAAACAGGGAAAAGGCCATGCGGGTTATGAAGGCCCGAGTAGCCGACTATTACCGCTCCCAGGCGGAAAAGGAATATTCCGATTCGCGGGCTAAGCAGGTGGGCAGCGGAGACCGCTCTGAAAGAATACGCACCTATAATTTCCCACAGGGCCGCGTTACCGACCACCGTATAGGAGTAACGCTTTATAAATTGGAAGCCTTTCTGGACGGAGATATGGACGAATTGCTGGAAAAGCTTATTTTAGCCGGAGCCTCAGGCGAATTAATGGAGGGCGCTGGCGGAGAGGATTAATTTAAATAGTTTGTTACGCGCCCCCGGCGTCCCCGCCTTTAAATTAAAGGCGGGGACGCCGGGGGCGCCGGGGCAGGGGGGGCGGCTCTTGGCAGGCTTCGCCTGCCCGGGGCGGGCCTTTGGCCCGCCCCGGCGGCCCACAGGGCCGCAAGAGCCGCCCCCCTGCCCCGGCGCCTGCTATAAGCCCCAGCCCTGCTTCAACTCATTCCTGATTAAATCGCTTATAAAATATAATCAAAGTATAACGCGCCGGCCGCCCGTCCTCACATAACAGCCTGCAGTTTAACAATTTCCGCCCTTTACTTTTTTCTTAACAATAAATAAAGTATAAATATTTAAAAAAGGGCTGGTAAAATCCTCTTAAATGTATTAGAATAATAAAAAGATTATATGGGGAGGTATTATCAACATGATACAAATCTTTTACGGCCATAAAGGCTCAGGCAAAACCAAGCGCATTATAGCCCATGCTAATCAAGCCGCCCAGCACTGCGACGGCGCCGTCTACTTTTTAAACGTAGACCAAAGCTACATGTACGAGCTTAAGCACCAGATAAGATTTATAAATACCAGCGATTACAACGTGATTGGCGCTTATCTGCTCTTAGGCTTTTTAGACGGACTGGCAGCCAGCAACTATGACCTTAAAAAGATATATATAGACGGTTTCCTCAAGCATATGGATAGAGACATTACCCAGCTTGAGGATTTGTTTACTAAGCTGGAAAAATACAGCGATAAATTTGGCATTGATTTAGTGCTGAGCATAAGCAAGGATAAAGAGGAAATGCCTTCTTTCCTGTATAAATATCTGATAGACTAAACTCTTCAGCTAATTCTACAGCTTAAACCTGGTCTTTTAAGCAGGGCTCTGCGGCGCCGGCCGCTTGCCCCCCGCCTTTCGGCGGGGGGCTGGCCCCGGCCTCCGGCCGGGGCCAGGCGGGCCAAAGGCCCGCCAAGCGGCCGGCGCCGCAGAGCCCTGCTTAAAAGACTTCCGTCTGCCCGGCGGAGGACGGCTCAAAACAAATTCCCGCCGGAGAAATGGATATATAAATATGAAGTATCTTAGCACAAGAGGAGGCTGCTCGGCCGAAAATGCAAGCCAATGCTTTATCTCAGGCATAGCTGGCGACGGCGGTCTCTTCGTACCCCAAAGCTTTCCAAAACTCTCCCTTGAAGAAATAGTTTCCCTCAAGGATTTATCCTATAGCCAGAGATGCGCCCGCATTCTTTCGCGCTATCTGGACGACTTCACGTCCCAGGAGCTGGACGCCTGCCTTAAGGCGGCCTATGACGGCGGCTCCTTTGATTCCCCTCAGCGCGCCCCGCTGAATCTGCTGGAGGAGGGCGCATATATGCTGGAATTATGGCACGGCCCCACCCTCGCCTTTAAGGATATGGCTCTGCAGCTATTGCCTCATTTGCTGGCGACGGCAAAGCGCAAGCTGAATAGAACCGAAACTACCCTCATCCTGGTGGCCACCAGCGGCGATACGGGAAAGGCGGCTCTGGAGGGCTTCTGCGATGTCCAGGGAGTAAAAATAAGCGTGTTTTATCCCGACGAAGGAGTCAGCCTTATGCAAAAGCTTCAAATGACCACCCAAACAGGCGGCAACGTGCTGACAGTAGCGGTGCGGGGCAATTTCGACGACGCTCAGACGGGCGTTAAGCGAATCTTTGCGGACCAGGACGTTAAAGAGCAGCTGAAAAAGGAAAACGTTGTGCTCTCCAGCGCCAATTCTATAAACTGGGGGCGTCTTGTGCCTCAGATTGCCTATTATTTTTCCGCCTACGCGGATATATGCGCTCAGGGAGGAGCCCAGCCCGGCGAAAAGATAAATTTTGCAGTACCTACCGGCAATTTCGGCAATATTCTGGCCGGCTACTACGCCATGCGCATGGGGCTGCCGGTAAACCGCTTTATCTGCGCCTCCAATATTAATAACGTGCTGACTGATTTTATAAATAACGGCTGCTACAACGCGCGCCGCGAATTCCATAAGACCTCTTCTCCCTCGATGGATATCCTTATTTCCAGCAATCTCGAACGACTGCTCTTCGAGCTTTTTGACAGAGACGCCGGCAAGGTTCGGGAATGCATGAACCATCTCAGGGATTCGGGAGAATATTCCATTTCTCAGGCGCTGCGCGAGCGCCTGGCTCAAAAGGAGCGCTTCTGGGGAGGCTATTGCAATGAAACCGAGGTCTTTAAAGCGATAAAGGGCGTATACGAGCGCTGCGGCCGCATAATAGACCCGCATACCGCCGTAGCCGCGGGAGTATATGAAAAATACCGCCGCGAAACAGGGGACGGCGCCCCCGCCGTCATAGTCTCTACTGCCAGCGCCTTCAAATTCCCCTCCAGCGTGCTGGAGGCTATAACAGGAGAAAAATGCGGCGAATTTGAAGCGGTTAAAAGGCTGGAGGGACTGGGCGGAACGGTTCCCCGCTCCATTAAGGAGCTGAGAGAGCGCCCCATACTGCATAAACGGGTGTGCAATAAAGAGGAAATGCCGCAGATAGTGCTGGAATTTGCCGCCCAATAGCCCTAGGGCAGAATTTTCAATCCGCGCATAATAGGCCCTGCGCGAAAATAAACGTTTTTTTGTCCAAGGGCGTCCGGGCCGCTTCATTTTAAGCGGCCGCCGCCGGCAGGACTAAATAGGCTTCAGCCTTTTTTAAAATACAAAAATTTTTTAAGGGAGGATTATTAAAATGGACGGATTGACCGAACTGGTGCAAATGTCCCAATATTACGGTCTGGAGGAAGACTATGTGCTGGGAGCGGGAGGAAACACCTCGTATAAGGATACCCAGCACGGCGTAATGTACGTCAAGCCATCGGGCTACCGCCTTATGGATATAAAGCGGCAGGATTTTGTAGCCATGGATATGGCCAAGCTGGCCGACATTATGAATAAGCCTTATCCTGAGGAGGATGAGGCGCGCGAAAAAATGGCGCTTGAGGACCTGATGAACGCGCGCATGCCGGGAGAAACCAAACGGCCCAGCGTGGAAACCCTGCTTCATGCCCTAATGCCCCAGAAATTTGTGCTGCATCTGCATCCTACCAAGGTCAACGGCCTGACCTGCTCTACAGAAGCCGATTACTGGGGCAAACCGTTAAATCCCGACTGCATATACATACCCCTTACCAAGCCGGGCTATACTCTGGCCTCGGTCTGCAAGGCCGAAATAGAAAAATACAACGCAGGGAATCCCAAGCGGCCGCCCTATCTGCTTCTGCTTCAAAACCACGGCATGTTTATAAGCGGAGATACCGTAGAAGAGCTAAAGGAAAAATTTACCGATTTTATGAATATGGTAGACGCTCAGCTTGACCGCCGCCCCAGCCTGGGCTTGGATTTTCTCTTAGGCGGCCTGGAAAAAAAGCTGCGCGAGCTCTACGGCCCGGGCGGCTATGCCGAATATTATTATATGCCCGCGCTTGAAGTGCTTTCCACCAGCCGTTTCGGCTTCAGAAATATCAAAAACGCATATACGCCCGACCATGCGGTATACTGCGGCGCGCATCCCATGTATCTGGAGGATAAAAAATACCTGGAAAAGGAATACAAGGCATATCTTGAGCAATACGGCAAGCCGCCCAAGATTATAGTTGTTAAATCCTGCGCGTTTTATTCTCTTGGCTCCAACGTTGAGGCCGTTCGGCTGGGAGCGCAGCTTTTTGCCGACGAAGTGAGAATAAGCCGCTATACCTATAATTTCGGTGAACCCAATCCGCTGCCTGATGAATTTCTGGATTTTATAGAAAACTGGGAAGTGGAAAATTACCGTTCTAAGATAAGCACGGGCGAATGCGAATAATCGCAAAATACGCTCGCAAGACGCATAAGAAAGGACTTTAAAAATGAAGCTGGGAGTAGTAGGACTGCCTAACGTAGGCAAAAGCACGCTGTTTAACGCCATAACCAAGGCCGGAGCAGAGGCGGCCAATTATCCGTTCTGCACCATAGAGCCCAACGTAGGCGTGGTAGCCGTGCCTGATTCCAGGCTGGACCGCCTCAGCCAAATGTATTCGCCTGAAAAATATACGCCCGCGGTTATTGAATTTGTAGATATAGCCGGGCTGGTCAAGGGCGCAAGTCGAGGCGAAGGTTTGGGCAATAAATTCTTATCCCACATACGGGAGGTAGACGCCATAGTGCATGTGGTGCGCTGTTTTGAAAACAGCGATATTATACATGTGGAAGGCTCTGTAGACCCGGTAAGAGACGTAGATATAATAGAGCTGGAGCTTATTCTGGCCGATTTGGAATGGGTGGAAAAGCGGCTGGCCAAGGGAGTTAAGCAGGCCAGAGGCGGAGATAAGACCGCTGCGGCCGAATGCGCGCTGCTGGAAAAAATGCAGGCGTGGCTGGCCCAGGAAAGGCCCGTCCGCTCCATGGAGCTGGACGAAGCTGAAAAGGCCCTGCTGAAAAATATGTTCCTGCTCACGGCCAAGCCGGTAATATACGCGGCAAACGTGTCCGAGGAGGACCTGCCCGGAGAGAATCTTCCTGCCGTAGCCGCCCTTAAGGAGCGCGCACAAAGAGAGGGAGCCTCGGTTATGGTGGTAAGCGCGAGGATAGAGGAGGAATTGGCCCAGCTGGACAACCAGGAGCGGGAGCTTTTTCTTAAGGAGCTGGGGCTGGAGAGCTCGGGGCTGGACCGCCTGATAAAGGCCAGCTATTCCCTGCTCGGGCTTATAAGCTTTTTAACGGCCGGCCCCAAGGAGGTGCGCGCCTGGACTATAATCAAGGGCACCAAGGCTCCTCAGGCTGCCGGAAAGATACACAGCGATTTTGAACGGGGCTTTATCCGCGCTGAAATTGTCTCCTTTGACGACCTCATTAGCTGCGGCTCGTATAACGCCGCCCGAGAAAAGGGACTGGTGCGCTCGGAGGGCAAGGATTACGTTATGCAGGACGGAGACGTCACGCTGTTCAGATTCAACGTCTGAGCCCGTTATGTAAAACAGCCCGCCCGGGAATTTTCCCGGGCGGGCTGTTTTAGTTTTTTGCTTAAACGGCCTCCCGAAACGCGCGTGCGGTGCACAGCGGCTCAGGGGGGGGCGGCTCTTGGCAGGCTTACGCCTGCCCTGGGCGGGATTTCATCCCGCCCAGGCGGCCCGCAGGGCCGCAAGAGCCGCCCCCCCTGAGCCGCTGCGCACCGCACGAAAACGCTGCCCAATGCCGCTGAAAAAACGCCCGGCATCCCGAGCTTAACCCCTCTGGCCCGAGCCTGACCCCTCTCCTTGCAGCAGCCCCTTGACCAAAGCCCCTTAAAGCTCCTGCCTCAGCAGAAAAGCCTACTTTATCCGGCTGAAATCCACCAGCGCAGCCATAAGCTGCATTGCGTGCACCCTAATCATATAGTCGTTGGGATGGTTGATATTATTGCCCGATAAATCCACGTAATTCTTACTCTTAAGCATATAGCTGTGCAGATTGTATATATCTATTGAAACTACTCCCTGATAATCCTCGGCAATCTGATTAAAGCCGTCCGTCAAAAGAGGCTTGAGGGTAGGCGTATTAAAGCCCGCAGCCTCGTTGCCCACTATGGTGCTCATTATAATTATCTCGCAATTAGGCAGCTCAGCCTGTATGCGCTCTATCATCGCGCGCATATTTTTGCAGGTAGCCGCCGCCCCTCCTATGCCGTCGTCATTCCCTCCAAAGAGTATCACCGCTAAATCCGGCTTATATTTTATCAGCTTCTCCTCTATATTTTCCAATCCCCAGGCGGAGGTAGTCCCCCCTACGGCGGTATTGCGCAGCCCTATGCGGCTGCCGAAGATTCTTCCAAGCCCCGTCCGGAAAAGCTGCGGATACGGCGCCTGCTTAGGCTCCCGGTTATACATGCTGCTCGCCTCGCAGCCATAGGGAATGCTGTCTCCATAAAAAACTACGTTTAATTCCTCCCCATTATTAAGCTTTTCCATAGTCTTAGGCAACTTGTCCCCCTGATAAACCGCCGTAGGACCCGTAAACTCCTGAGGGTCGTAGATATAGGTTATATTAATCTGCCGCGAATACAGATATTCGCCTACGCAGTAAAGCACGTTCCCAAAGCGGGAACGGCCCTGCTCGTCAAAGTCCGCTTGATAATCTCCGGTAAAAGCAGGCACCTTGCCCCCCTGCTCGTTATCCCCCGCAAGCTGGCCAAGGGTAAAATAAGGAATGGAGGAGCCCTCGGGGCGGATAAGGGTCCTGCTGCCCTCCTCCCAGATATAATCCTTGCCCTCCTCATATTCCTGCTTTAAGGACCAGTCCCGCACGCAGACTATCTTCAGAGGCGTGCACAGCAATTTGGCCGAAATATTCCCATTCTCCTCTATAAAGCAGGCGGCCTCGTTATACATAACGTTGCGTTCCCAGAACGGAATGAACTGGTCCTCAATTTGATAATCATACTGCATATTTTCCTCCACAATTAAATCATATTCCCAATCGGGGCTTACATATCCGGGCGTTTGAGCAACAGAAGGCGCGCTCCCCGTCTGCGGCGCCGCCGTATCCACGCTAGAAGCCGTCCCCTGATGCGTACCCGAAGCGTCGGGAACCGTCGCGCAGCCTGAAAGCAGAGCCAGGCATATGCCCGCGCAGCCCAGCGCTTTAAAAAATTTTCCCTTCTTCATACAGTCACCTTTCCATTTGAATATTTATATAAAATTATAATCAGGTGCTCTCGGTATGTGAATGCACAAAACTAACTCTTTGACGCACATATTTCACTAAAACTATTTTAACCCGGCGCATTTTCAGGGCTTAGCCCCCGGCGTATGATATGCTGATATCAGCGGCCTGATATTTTCAGCGCGCATACCCTCAGTTTACAAGGAACTATACGGTCAGGCTGACTCTCCGACCTCAAGCAGGGAGAATTTCTTTATTTTCAAGGCAGACCAAGAAAGCGCAACGGCAGTACGCTGATTGAGGATAACGCAGAAAATAAAGAAATTATCCCATTCTGAGGCGTGCTCCTTGTAAACTGAGGGTAATTATATTAAGCCCTGCATAGGGCGTTATTTTGGAGGTATATATATGGAAAAAAGAGAATATCTGGTTCAGCTAGAGATAAAGGGAGCTGAGGCCATAGTGCAGGAACGGGTGGTATTCATCCAGAATGACGCCGCCTCGGGACGCCTGCGCCTGCTGATTACCATGAACAGCGAGCCCTATCCCCTGGAGGGGCTTTCGGGTGAAATTGCCTTTTTAAGGCCGGACGGAAAAGTAATAATAGGGTCGCTCACCTTTGACGAGCGCGGAGCGTATTACGACGTACAGAGCAGCGAGCTATACTGCGCGGGCACAGTTAATATTTCGGTTAATCTCTATGACAGCACCAGCCGGCTTACCTGCGCCCGCTTCCCCATATATGTAGAGCAGGAGCTGGACACTTCCGAAGCTGTAGACGCTTCCTTAGCCTATCCGACCATACTGGAAATCATTAATTCGCTGGACAGCCTGGAAACCCGCGCCCAGGGGCTGGAGGGGCGAGCCGACACATTAGAGGGCAGAGCGGACGACTTGGACGAACGCGCCTCCGAGCTGGAAGCTCAGCTCACGGCCGGAGAGCTTACGGGGGACAGCGCCTATGAAGTAGCCGTTAAAAACGGGTTTGAGGGAACCGAAAGCCAATGGCTGGCCTCCCTCAAGGGGGCGGACGGTCAAGACGGCAAGGATGGAACTGACGGTATCAACGGCAAAGACGGTGAAAAGGGAGCGGACGGCGCGAACGGGGACAGCGCCTATGAAATAGCCGTTAAAAACGGGTTTGAGGGAACTCAAAGCCAATGGCTGGCCTCTCTCAAGGGGGCGGACGGAGCAAACGGCAAGGACGGCACAAACGGCGAAAAGGGCGCGGACGGCCAGGACGGCGCCGACGGGCGCAGTCCCTACCTGGATGAGAACGGGCAGTGGGTTATATATAACGACGCTACCGGCCAATACGAAAGCACGGGGGTATCTGCCGCCGACAGCCTGCACGCCGTAAATATTCCCACGCAGAGCGGCTCAAACGTGCAAAGCGAGCTGGATATAATTTATTCAATACTGCCCGGAAGCACCCTGTCGGCGAACGGCTGCTTTGCCCTTTCGGGCGCAGACGCCGCAGCGCTGGCGCTGCCCGGCAGCGAGCAGACGAGAGTAACCGCCTACGGGCAGAATCTTCTCTTTCCGCCCGACGCATATGTAGAGGGCATACCCAGCCTGAGCACAAACAGCCTGGACGTCAGCAAGGCAGCGCAGGTCAATTCCTTAACCTCCAGCCTGATAAGCTTCACACCCAGCGCCTTGGGGCACGGAGTTACCTTTGCCTTTCCCGGCCTGCCCGAAGGAAAATATTACCTTTCCCTCATTCCCGGCTGCAACATTTCGGTAAGCATATACGCCAAAAAAACCGACGGCACCTTCAAATCCCTTAACAGCACGCTGGGCGGCGCCACCATGAGCATGAGCTTATTTGCCAATATAGACGCTACTATTGCCGAAACCTACGTCGTATTTGTAGCCACCACGGCGGATACTGTAAACAATCCCATGACTGTTACCATGTTTCAGCTGGCTAAAAGCGATATGACGCCTTCGGTAATGCCGCCTCAGCGCAGCGTGGTAATTGATACAAGCGCGTCAGCCTCGCCTCAAACAAAGCTGGGCATATGGCCCTCCTGGGCAATTTGGGGGAGAGCTTTTCAGGCAGCTCAGCTCCGCGTGCTTTCGCCCATCAGCGCCAATTAAGGCGTTTCTCCGCAGTTTTTTAACCAGCCTTTTTCCGTTTGCCCAGCGGGAGAAGGCTGGCTCTTTTATTTTGCGCAAAAAATATCATATTTTAGAAGCAAAGCGGCTTTGTCAAAACCATATATTCATGATAAAATATATATAGTCAGCCGCCCGCCGCGCTTCGGCCAAACGTATTTTCCGGTCCGGATAAAGCGGGAGGGAGGCAAATAAACGCGGGAGATATGAAAATGTATAATTTCAGGCAAAGAATGGCACGGTTTATGGCCGGAAGATATGGAATAGATTCCCTCTATTCTCTTATTCTTATAATCTGCGTGATACTGGCAATAGTAAATATATTTGCACGCTCATGGATAATCTGGCTGGCCATGCTGCTTCTGGCAGCATGGGCTACCTTCCGGGCAATGAGCCGCAGCATATATAAGCGTCAAAGGGAAAACGCCTTTATTCTTAAAATTAAAGGCAAGCTGACCTTTTTATTTGGAACAGCTAAAAAGCGCTTTAAGGAGAGAAAAACCCACGTTTATAAAAAGTGCCCCCAGTGCCGGGCGCAGCTGAGACTGCCCAGAAAAAAGGGAAAGCTGAAGGTGCACTGCCCAAAATGCGGCGGCAGCTTTGAAATTAAGATTAAATAGCGGGTTAAGCTGTATTCTGTCCTAACTAAATTAAACGTCCCGGCCGGAGCAAGAGGGGCAAGGGGGGCGGCTCCCGGGCAGGCGCGCTGCGCCTGCCCGGGGCCGGGCCATTTTAGGCCCGGCCCTGCGGCCCGAACGGGCCGCGGGAGCCGCCCCCCTTGCCCCTCATGCTCCGGCCGGGACGTTTTTTAACGCTCAAATTCAGATAAAGCGCTGTCCTCCCGTGTAAGCCGGCGTATATATTTCCCAAAATTCACCTTTACAAACGCTACGGCGCACTTTAATATCTGATCCGCCTTAAGGCAGATATACACCCATACGGGCGAAAGATTCAGCCAGAAGGCCGCCGCCGCGCTGGCAGGCAGCACGATTAGCCACATAAATATCAAATCGTTTATAAATACAAAACGGGTATCTCCCCCTCCCCTGACTATGCCGGTAAGCACAGCCACCTGATAGGAGGTCCCTACTACCGTCACGGACAGCACCGTCAAGAAGCTGTAGGCCAGAGCATACGTACTCTCAGTTATTTTATAAAGGGAGAGTATAGGCCCTCTTAAGCAAAATAAAGCCAATCCGGTAACAACGCCTATAGCCAGAAAAATAATCTGCATTGTACGGGCATAGCCCTTTACTAATTCAGATTTTCCGCTTCCCACCGTTTTACCCGTTATTATGCAGGCCGCGCTGGCAGCGCCATAGGCCAGAACGGATATTATCTGATACACGGTAGAGGCTATGCTGTTGGCGGGCAAGGCGCCCTGCATATGCCCCAGGATAGCTGTTTGAAGAGCCATAGCCACTCCCCAGCTTGCATTGGACAGAATTATTGGCAGCCCTGCGCACAGATAATCCTGGAAAAGCTGCTTAGAGCCTATAAATAGTTCTTTAAATTTAAAGCGCAGCTTTTTATCTATGAAAAACAAATAAATCAGCACTATACCCAATTCTATAACGCGCGCTATAAGGGTGGCGACCGCGGCGCCCCGCGCGCCCATCTCAGGAGCGCCTAAATTTCCGAATATCAGAATGTAATTGAGAGTACAGTTTATCAACAGAGTGGAAAAGGATACAAGATAGCCTATCTTTACTGTCTCCACGCTTCGCAGGGACGCCAGCAGTACGTTGGTAACGGCAAATATAGGATAGCTGAAGCAGATTATGTTCATATATTTAACCGCTTCATCCACATAAACCCATTGGTCGGTAAAAAGAGAAAGACAGAAGCGAGGCGCGGAAAAAACGGCAGCAAAAAGCGCCAGGGCAGCGCCCAGGCCTACGCCCAGAGCGCAGGAGGTTAAGCGCTTTATGGGCTGGACTTCCCCCTTGCCCCAATATTGCGAGGCCAGAACCACCAGCCCCTCGCCCACTCCCAAAACAAGCATCTGAAGCAAAAACTGTATCTGATTAACCAAAGCGACGCCCGACATGGCGTTTTCGCTGTAGGCGCCCAGCATCAGGTTATCCGCCAGATTCACGCTGTAGGTTATTATATTTTGCAGGGCAATCATGCCCGTCAGGGAAAAGAAGCTTTTATAAAAGCCTTTATCTTTAACAAACAGCCGCATTAAATATCTCTCCCAGCCCGCGGCTCCTAGTTTCTCTGCAAGAAGCGGAAATAAAGCCGCGCACGCTTTAATTGACCCAATATATCAGCATTCATTATTATTGCACGGGGCGCCCCGCCCTTTTAATGAGGGCGCGCAAAAAAAGAGCGGCTCCGCCGTTTTGGTCTCCCCCCGCCCTTAAGCGGCTCCGCCGGCACGCCTCTCCTCGCGCCCGCCCCCGGCCCGAACGGGCCGGGGGCCATATAAACCCGCCGCCTTAACGGCGGCCTGCCCGCGCCCCGCGGCGCAGCGGCGCTCGCCTTCCAGCAGCGGGTGCAATCAGGGCGGCTCCCGCGGCCCATTCGGGCCGCAGGGCCGGGCCAAAAATGGCCCGGCCCTGGGCAGGCGCAGCGCGCCTGCCCGGGAGCCGCCCCCTTGCCCCCTTTGCGCCGCGCAGAAGCCCCATTATCCCTCAGTATCCGCCAGAATACCCATAAAAACCGGCAGACATGCAGCGTTATCTATAATCATATAGACAAACGGCCGGTCCAGCCTGATAACGGGCGGAGCTGATTCCGACGCGGAACCGCCGTCCATTACAACCGCAGTAACGGCGCCCGCCCTGGTTCCCTGCTCGGCCACCGATATGTAGGTTTTATGCAATACCTTGCTTATACCCAAGCTGCTCGAAGCGTTTTGGGTCATACCTGAAAAATCCGCTCCGGACGAAAAGGCCGTGGGCATGCCCAGCTTTATAAGAATTTCCTTCATATTCATATCAAAGTCGCAGCTAAATTTAGGCATAAAAGCGCGAACCGAGCGCTCCTGAGCATTTTGAAGAGTATCTATAAGACTGTCCGCGTCCAGCCCGGCAACATAATCATATATATCAATGTTCTGATTGGGCAGCAGCACGGCAAAGCCGTACTTGCCTCCGGCATAGTCCTTTATAAAGCCCGAAGCGTTCTGGCTCCTTATATATTTGCTCTCCAGCGAGCTCATCATTTCAACCGTGCGTTTTTCTCCCGACGCCGCGGTAAAGCTCCCCTCGCCCACATCTTCCGTTGAATACTGGCTGCTCCAGTCCGCTTCAAAGGAAACGGCGTTGATGAGATACATCATGGCGTCCGGGTCTATACGCTCTATAATGCGGTCAATCATACCCTCCGTATTATCCTTTACCCAGCCGTTTATTCTTTCAACCGTCCGGCTGTCAAAGGGCTCCAGCCTAGCCTGAGCGCCGTAATATCTCTCATTAACCCTTAAAAATTCCGGCTTGACCTTAAGCAAATCCTCATTATCTTTAATCCAAATTGAATTGGCCGTTTTCAGCCTGCATTTCTCCTCAGACGGCAAACCGCTTATATACGCGCTAAGCTGCTGATTCAATTCTGAAACAGCCATCCCGCCCAGCACCTTCTCCATCTCCGCCCTTGTTTCCCCTGCGGCGCCGTTGGCGGCAAGGGCCAGCGCCACCTGAACGGATAACGGAGATATAAGGAGATTCCCCTCTCGGTTTTCGCGCGCAGAAGCCTTAAACAGCTTAACGCAAGCGTCCATCTGCGAACGGACAAACCCCTCTTCAACCGTTCCCTCAGCCTTATCCGCGCAGCCGGCAAGGCACACGGCGCACATAAGCGCGCAAAGCAAGGTACGCAATGAAGCTCTTTTCATTCTGCTTACCCTCCTCATCATATGAAATTATTCTTATTAAAGCCCCGCTTGCAGCTTACACTCCTTCAGCGGGACTTGCCTTCAATTCACGCTTCACGCCCCTTAAGGCCCCTTAAACCGGGCTTGCCTTCAATTTACACCCCTTCAGCAGAATTTAAACAGCCAGTAAAGCACATGGGAGGCAAAGCCGTGATTGCAGCTTGCCTGCGGGCTGTCGTGCTCCCAAAGAGTGCCCGTTCTCTGCGCCATGCCCAAAAAATATCCCTCCAGCTCCCTAAGCACCTGCTCCCTTTCATTATTCTCAGAAAGCATTTCCAGGCGCAGATAATTGCCTATAAATGCGTTGGCAAAGGCTACCTCGGGATAGGAATTATTCTCTCTGCGGCCCGGCCCGAATTGGGTCTTAAGCGTATTATATAATTCGGGACAGCTCTCCCTGTCGGCTACGCCCGTAAAAAAGGCGTAATACTGGCATACCTCCGTACATTCCTCGCTCTGCGCGTTATCCCTGAAGAACAGCCCGTTATACGCCCGTAGCCGGATAAGCCGCCTGAGCCTGAGCGCCCTGCGCAACAGCTCTGGCCTCTCCAGCAAATAGGAGGCGTCCTCCAGCATGCGAGCGTAAAGCATATTGCTGGGATAATTTATGCCCCTTACCAGCTCCTCGTCATTGGCGCGCGACCATTCTACAAATATCCAGCCGTCCAGATTCTCCAGCAGGCCCTCCTCATTTTCATAGCCCTTAAAATATTCCAGCAGGCCCTCCAGTCTGGGCGCCGCCCTGCGCACCAGAGCGATATCGTTAGTCCTCTCTAAATACTCGCGCAGCTCCAGCACGAAAAACATGGCCCAGTTGGGAATAAATCTCCTGTTTAAATGGTCGGACGGATAGCACATGGGCAGCATGCCGGAGGGAACGTCCCTGAACCCCTCAGGCAGAATAAAATTCTCTAAAAACGCCTTTTCCACACGGCTGGCGCCCGTAAGCAGATATTCCACTCTGGAGGTAAAAAAGCTGTCGCACAGCCATCCTCCCCGCTCGCGGGAGGGACAGTCCATATATACGTCCAGCGTGTTCTGCCTGAAGGTCTCGACCGCCGCGTCATAAATCGCCTTAAGTCCGCCCGAAAGAGAAAGAGAGCGCTTTATTTCAGCCGCCCGAAAGGCGTATTCCTTCAAATGCAGCCCCTTAACCAGGCATTCCCCCTCAAACACCGCCGTTTTAAGATATTTAAAGGTATAAGGCTCCATGGAAACAAAGCAATACCTGCCCGCCTCCAGCGTAAGCTTGAGATTATTGACGCAGCCCAGGCGCAGCGGGTCTATATCCCCATTAGTGAGTATCTCGTCAAATAAAAAGCTTATAACGCTTTTCTGAGGGCACTCTATGTCGCAGCAAATAAAGCCCGTATAATTCCTGTCCATTTCACAGCTCAAAAAGCTGCCCGCCTTAAGGGAAAAATCCCCAAAGGGCGCGTCCAGCTCCTTTTCAATCTGGAATTTCATGCGCCTTATTTCCCCGCAGGGGCGCTCCTCCAGATTGGTCCCAAAGCTTTCAAAGGGTATATCGGGCGTCTGTATCATAAAATAATCCTGAGACATATCCGCCCCCTCGGGATTGACCTCTCCTCTGCCCTGGCTGATAAAACGGACGGGAGCATGCGCCGCATAGTCGGGATAAGGGGTCCCTCTTTCAAGCAAGGCGGGCAAACCGGTCTCAAACAGCTCCAGCCCGCCGTCATTCTCGCAGGAACGCATATATTCGCTCCAGGCGGGGGAATAATGATAGGCCTCGGCATAGGGCCGCTGATAGGAATACCTGTCTATGCGGTGCGCTCTCTCCTCCAGCAGCCGCGCGCTGAAGGCGCGCGCCCCGACCGGAATATCCGCTCCGGCCGCGCCTTTTTCATATGCCTCACCGTTTACATACGCCGTACCCTTATCACACTCCGCGCCCCAAGCGCCGCCCGAAATATCGCCCGAAGCGTCCCTCAGGACGCCGCTGGAAACGTCCCCCGAAATATCGTCCGAAGCATCCCCCGGAACTCCGCCCGAAGCGCCCCCCGAAATACCCGAAGCATCCTTAGAAGCGCCGGCCAAAGCACCCCGCGAAACATCCTCAGAAGCGCCGCCCGAAGCGCCCGTATTGCGCGCGCCCGTGGCGGCCGCCAAAAGCTCGCCGCTGTAAATTTCGCAGCAGAAAAAGCCCGGCTGCTTTATATAACAGTAATTAAAAACATTATAGCTTGAAACTATAAATACTACCGGCCCCTCCTCCTCCAGCACAAAATTCAGCCGGTCGCAGCGCGCAAAGGCATGCGCGGCCCGGGCTGGGCCGGCTGCGGCGAAGCGGCCGTTTACAAACAATTGATAGACGTCCGCCGCCGCGACAAGCGCCGTATATTCCCCGGCGGGAAGCACGGTTTTAAAGCAGAGGGTATTATTCATCTCTCCCTCGGGCAGCTTTTCTCTTGAATGATGCGCCCATATGGGCCGGGCATAGGTAAACATAGCCTTTAATTCCTTTCTTATTCGACAGATTTTAAGGATTCAACCATATCTATAGAGGAAATGCGCTTCCTCATTGCAAGACTGACCAGGAAGGAAAAGCCCAGCGTCATGAGAGCCGACCAGACATAGCTCCAAAAGGAGATATTCCTGTCAAACATGACCATATCCACCTCGGCTGTCACCACCACAAACTGATGCAGGAATACTCCGAAAATCAGGCCCAGCAGAATGCCTATAAGGGTGAGGATTATATTCTCCCTGAACACATAATTGGCCGTTTCCCTGGGATAGAAGCCCAGCACCTTAAGGGTGGCTATCTCCCGCTTGCGCTCGGTTATATTTATATTGGTAAGATTATATAATACCACGAAGGCCAGCAGGCTGGCGCAGATTATCAGTACTACCACTACCGAATTCAGCCCGTTCATAACGTCCCCAAAATCACGCTCTATCCGCGTTATAAAGCTGACTCCCTGAACATTTTCTATTTTCAGCAGCTCTTCGGAAAACGCGTCCTCGGCTTCTTCGTCCAGCGTTTCCCCCGCCCTGAGCGCGCACATTACCGTATTGAACTGAGGCTGGCTCTTAAACAGCCTCTCATATTCGGCGCAGGGCATATATATATAATTATACACATAATTTTCAGCTATGCCCCTTACCGTGGTTTCATATATATCCGCGCCGCCCTGGGAAAGGGTTAAAGCGTCCCCCTCCTTAAGGCCCAGCTCGGACGCCAGCTTTTCGGTCACTACCACGCCCTCGGTTACAGGAAAGGCTATTTCCCGGCCGCTCCGGCGCTCGCGCAGAGCAATAAAATCAGTAAGGCTGTCCGACTGAGCCACAGTTAAATATGCGTTTAAGGAGCCCTGAGCGGACTGAGCGTCCACGCTGGACTGCATTATATACATATATTTATCCGCATATTCCTTCAGGCGGCTGTTAAGCTCGCTTTCCGCCCCTGCTTCGGAGGGGCTCTCCAGGCTCAGGGAGAAATCGTATACCTGAATCTGGTTAAACTGCTTGGGCACTATGCTCATTATGGAGTCGCGCAGCCCGAAGCCGGTCAAAAGCAGGGCCGTACAGCCTCCTATCCCTATAACCGTCATAAAAAAGCGCTTTTTATAACGGAGCAGATTGCGCGCCGTCACCTTTTTAGTAAAGGACAGTCTTTTCCAGATAAAGCCTATGCGCTCCAGGAACACCCTTTTGCCCGCGGGAGGCGCCTTGGGCCGTATAAGCGAAGCGGGAACGCTTCTTAATTCGTTCAGAGACGCGCCCAAAGCGGCGGCAAGGGTGCAGACCAGGCTCAGCGCGCAGGCCAAAACAGCATAGCCCGGATAAAAAATTATTTCCAGCCCGGGCAGGGTATAGAGAATATCATAGGCGCTCCATATCGCCCTGGGCAGCGCTATTACGCCCAGCGCGCAGCCGGCGGCGCAGCCCAGAACGCAGGCAAAGGCCGCGTAAAACAGATAATTAAAGGCTATGCGCAGGCCGCCGTAGCCCAGCGCCTTAAGCACTCCTATCTGCGTGCGCTCCTCCTCCACCATGCGCGTCATGGTGGTAAGGCAGACCAGAGCCGCCACTAAAAAGAAGAACCAGGGGAATACCGCGGCTATTGCGTCCACCCTGTCCGCGTCCTGCTCAAAGCCGACATATCCCGCCAGGCTCTGGCGGCTCAGGGCGTACCACCGGGGCATTTCGGGCGGCGAAATGCTTCCGAGCTGAGCCGCAGCCTCAGGATTAGTCTCCATAAGCAGCTCATACTGGCTGTACAGCTCCTGAAGCTGGTCATACCGCCGCTGGGCCAAAGGCTCAAGGGCTTGCTCCAGCTCCTTCTGAGCCGCCGAAATAAGCGTTTCATATTCCTGCTCATAGCAAAGCAATTCCCTGGCGCCCTTAACCGCAACAAACGCCTCGTGATAATATTCCGAATTAAAGGCCTCGGGCAGGGTCAGAATAAAATAATCCACGCTGCCGTCTCCAATAGAGGAGGAGCCGCGCTCCATGGAGAGATAGTACGGCCAGTCCACAATTCCCGTAACAGTAAATTCCTTTTGCTCCAGGCCGCCCGTTTCCAGGCCGTTTTCCTCTGAAAGGGTTATTTTATCCCCCAGGCCGGCGCCCTGGCTCATGCCCGTGCCCGAATCGGCCACGCATTCATCCGGGCCCTCGGGCCAGCGGCCTTCTTTTAAGACGGGCAGATTAATTCCGTTTGTAAAATCCATAGAATGCACGCGCACCACGCTCTGCCCGTAAGCGTTATCGGCCAGCACGTCGGCGCTGTAGGCGGGCATGATTTTTTCCACGCAGTCCAGCCGCCTTAGGACGTCTATATCCTCCTGAGTAATGCCGGCTGTAGAAACCAGCCTGAAATCCATAAGGGAGGAGCGGTCAAAATAGCGGTCCCCCGTTTCCTTCATCATGGGAGTGGTGGATTTTAAGCCGAAGAGAAAGCCGGCGCCCAGCGCGCATATGGCGCATATCGCCAGAAAGCGGCTGATGGAGGAGCGTATCTGCCTGAACATAAGAAGATTTATCTTTTTCATGGCTGAACCCGCCTCCTTACCACTCTATCAAGCCGGGCTCAAGGGGCCGCTCGTTTAGGCGCATATCGGTTACCCGCCCGTTTTTAACAGAAATAACCCTGTCGGCCATCTGAGTTATAGCCTGGTTATGGGTTATAACAACAACCGTCATGCCCATTTCGCGGCAGGCGCCATGCAGCAGGGAAAGAATGCTCTTGCCTGTTTGGTAGTCCAGCGCGCCGGTAGGCTCGTCGCAGAGAAGCAGCTTGGGATTTTTAGCCAGAGCGCGGGCTATGGCCACGCGCTGCTGCTCGCCGCCCGAAAGCTGAGCGGGGAAATTATTCATGCGCTCCTCCAGCCCTACGGCCTTAAGCGCCTGGGCCGCCGGCATAGGCTCCCGGCATATCTGGGAGGCCAATTCCACATTCTCTAACGCCGTAAGATTCTGAACGAGATTATAAAACTGGAACACAAAGCCCACGTCATAGCGGCGGTAGCTGGTAAGCTGCTTTTTATTAAAGGCGCTTATTTCCCTGCCGTCCAGGACAATCCTGCCCGAGGTTGCGCCGTCCATGCCTCCGAGCATATTTAAAACGGTAGTTTTGCCCGCGCCGCTGGGACCCACTATTACGCAGAATTCGCCCTTTTCTATTTCAAAGGAAACTCCGTCCACCGCATTAACCGTCACATCGCCGCTGGCATACACCTTTTTAACATCGTCAAATTGTATATAGCTCATTATTCCTTTGCCCTCTCTTTTATATTTTTAAAATAAACGGGGCGCGTTAAAGCCTTTTTGCTTAAGGGGGCGGCGCGGCGGCTTTTGGCCTAAGCCAAAAGCCTGCGCTGCGGCAAGCCGCAGCGCAGCCCGGCCGCAGGCCGGGCGCCGCGCCGCCCCCCCCCTTAAGCAAAAAGCGTTTAACGCGCCCCCTGCAACTCCCGGCTTATCCGCCGTAATAAAAGCGCCCGCTTACTCGGTAAAATCCCCGTTATAATTAACCAGCACAGCGCTGTGCACTCCGTCAATCTGGGCCATGCGGTCCACAAAGGAGGTATTGTTGTTATGCAGTACCAATTCTATGGTCAGCTCGGTAATGCCCCCCGAAAGGCTCTTATTGCGCACCTTGCCGTCAATTTTGGAGAGCACCCTGCCCACCTCGGGCTGCACGGCGTTTTCAAAACGGACAATGAAGAGATATATCTCCCTGCGCCCCCTGAGCTTGAGCATTATAAAGAAAGCCACGGCGGCCACTACGGCCGCTATCACGCCGAACATATACTGGCGCGCGCCTATAATTATGCCCATGGCTATGCTCCAGAAGAGAAACACTATATCCATAGGGTCTTTAATAGCCGCCCTGAAACGCACTATGGACAGCGCGCCCACCATGCCCAGGGAAAGCACCACATTTGAGCTTATAACCATTATAACCGTAGCGGTTATCACGCACATAAGCACTAGTGAAGCGTTAAAGGACTGGCTGTAGATAACTCCCTTATAGCATTTAAGATAGGTAAAATAAATAAGCAGACCTACTGCAAAAGCAAAAAGCAGGGTAATTATTATGGTGCCCCAGCTTAATTCAGCAAAGGAATCGGTAAAGCTGTTTTTAATTATGTCCCCGAAGCTTATCGAGCCGTTATTGTTATTCATGGCAAAAAGTCCTTTCTCTGGTACAAATCTTTAGCCTTGCGGCAGAGGATATATTTTGAGACGGCCATATGGTTGGCAGCGGCCGGCTGAATAAGGGTTTTGATATATTTGGGCAGAAAGTCGTCATATTTGACCTCCATAACCAGCACGCCCTCCTGCATGGCGCGTACTGTGGGTATATCCGGATTGAGAATATCAAAATCCAAACCCGCCCTCAGATTTTTATCAAAGGTTATGCGCACATTGCCCTCGTAACAGATATATGCGTCCCGGATATAATCCACCACTACGGCGGGCGAAAGCAATTTCACCCTTATAGCGGCGTACCAGTCATGCATAACGGGAGTTCCCTCGAGCAAAAACTGGGGCCGGCCGTCCAGCAGGGCATAAAATTCATCGGGAGTTATATTTTCGTCCGTTTTGGAGATATATTCGCTTATCTTGCTCTTTTTTTCCAGCTTTATAACTCCGTCATGGCAGTTGTTATATATGCGTATCCGATACTTGCAGCGCTTAAAATCCCCCGCCTCCTTCTGATAATAGGCGGTATTATACATGTCGTCAAAATACAGGCTGCGCACCAGATAACCGTCCTCAAATTCTCCGTCCCTGCGCATAAAGGGCTTAAGACGGCCAAGCAGCTCATAATACTGCGGATATGTGATTATATATTTCAGCTCATGCCTGAGCTGCCGTCCGCCAAATTTCACGTTTAAACCTCTGCGTTAAGCGCGCCTGCCCCGCGGGCGTTCAAAGCGCGTATTTAAATTATACTAAGGCATTATAGCACGACTTAAACGCTACAGCAACAAATTATTTTGCCTTATGGGAAGATTTATAAAATTGTGGGCATAATTTTGGATAAGCTATTTTATTTACGGTAAAAACAACGTATAATGATATAATATACTATATGGGGGCGGCGCGGCCTGCGGCCGGTTCAGTTGGAACCGGCCGCAGCGAGGGCAGCAAAATATGGGGGGCGGCTCTTGGCAGGCGCAAACGCGCCTGCCCTGGCCGGGCCACGGCCCGGCCAGGCGGCCCTTCGGGCCGCAAGAGCCGCCCCCATATTTTGCTGCCCTCGGCCCGGCCGAAAGCTGCGCTTTCGGCCGGGCGCCGCGCCGCCCCCCGCATTTAACCTCTGAAAATAAAAAATATTGCAGCTTGCCAACCTTTCAACTTTTTTCTCCACTATATAATCAAACAGCGCTGGGGTAATAAAAATGGATAAACAAACTGCGGACGGCATAATAACTGAATATCTCCAAAAAATATACGGCTTTGCCATTAAAAAAAGCTATTCCTACCATGAAGCCGAAGAAATATGCGCGGAAATTATTAAAGAAACATATTTATCCTTATTAAAGGCCAAGGAAATAGCCAATATGGATGGATATATATGGCGCATCAGCCAATATACCTATTCTAAATATGTTTCACAGCAAAAAAAGCACGCAGGTATTTCACTTAACAATATACAGCTTCCGTATTCTAAAGATTTTTCTATTGCTGAGCATAATGAAGAAATCTTTCATTTGCGGACAGAGATAGCTTTCTTAACCGAAAAGCGACGCCAGATTGTTTACCGTTATTACTACCAAAATAAATCTATTTCCTGTATTTCTTCAGAAATGGGACTTTCGGAAGGAACTGTAAAATGGCACCTTAATAAAGCAAGATTAGACTTGAAGGAGGGTCTTAAAATGGAACGAAAAATAGGCAGATTAGGACTAAATCCTATTACAGCATTAGGCTTCGGACACAGCGGTAATCCTGGAAGCAACGACGGTCCTGAATTCTATCTGGGGGATAAGCTCAACTTAAATATAGTGTACAGCGTCTACCATTCTCCCAAAAATATCGAGGAAATCGCCGCGGAGCTGGGCGTAACTCCCGTTTATCTTACAGACAAAATACAATTTCTTGAGGAAAACGGCTTTCTTATAAAAGCAAAGTCAAACCGTTATACCACATATGTAGAATTCAGTCCCGAAACCTATTCCCTGGAGCTATATGAAAATACAATGAAAAGCAAATTAAAAATCGCTCAGATTCTGGCAGATAAATATGCTCCGGCCGTAATAAACGCGGTTAATGATATTAAGGACGTCTATATCCCTGATGGGAATTACGAGCTTCTTGAAAGCGCCGCCGTATTCTTTGGAATTTCAAATAAATGTCAAATTCCTATTGAACGCGATTTATCCATGTATAGTATTAAAACAGCCGCAGGAGGAGACTTTATAGCATTCGTAGAAATACCTTCTGAGCAATCAGACAAGGATTACGCGCCATCTTTAGAGCTTCCCTCGTATTGGACATGCGGAAATATGACAAGAATATCTTCCAAATATCCCTCAATACACGGCTGGTCCATTGATTCAAGGTACTCCTCCCGAAAAGGCGGCTGGAAAAACACCCTTACCTCTGACTACGAATATCTCTATGAATATATAACGCGCGCTATAAAGGACGACTCTGCAAGCGCGGATAAATTTGACCGACTCAGGCAAAGGGAATTTATCTCGGAGGATGGCAAAATTAACATAATGATAGTAAAGGCTAAAGCGGAGGACTTTTTTGCAAAGATACCCTTTCTGGATGAAAAGCTGATAAGCAGCTTTGCGGACAAAGCCCTGGAAATTGCTATGCTTAACGCCCGCAATTATCCGCCCCAGATGCAGGATTTAGTTATATTCAACGGGGTATCGGGCTTTATAAGCCGCGACGTGGCTCTGATGGTTATGGATATACTTTATTCAAACGGAACCTTCAGGCCCCTGACCGAAAAAGAAAAAATAACCAGCAACCTTATAATGTTCAGCGACATACTGCCCGCCTAAAGACGCCGGGCCGGCAGAAAAACAGCTTAAACCCCTTCAGGCCCGGTTGGGCCGCGGCAGGGGGGCGGGCTCTTGACAGGCGCAAGCGCCTGTCCGGGCCGGGGGGTCCCCCCGGCCCGGCGGCCCGAACGGGCCGCAAGAGCCCGCCCCCCTGCCGCGGCCCAACCAGGCCTGAACTATTTTCCCGCCTTTTCCAGCCACACTATCAATACTGCGATATCAGCCGGCGAAACCCCCGAAATGCGCGAGGCCTGTCCAATAGAGCGCGGCCGGATTTTAGAAAGCTTCTGCGCGCCCTCCAGGCGCAGGCCTTTAATAGAAGAATAATCTATATCCTCGGGCAGTACCCGCGTCTCCAGCCGCGCCGCCTCCTCAATCTGTGCCTGCTGCTTTTTTATATACCCCTCGTATTTTATATCTGTTTCCAGCGTAAGCGCGTCCGCCTCAGGCAAAGGCCGTGCGCATCCCGCCTGCATAAGCTCGGCATAGCTTTTTCCCCGCTTTAAAAGCTCCGCTCCGCTTAAAAGACGGCTCTCCCCCGTTAAGCCCAGCCCATCCGCCGCCTCCCGGGCTATCCTTTGGTCTAATTCCCGGCGCGCCCCTTCTATACGCTCCGCCCTGAGACGCATCCTCTCATATCTTTGAGCCGAGGCCAGCCCCAGCCTCCAGCTTAAGGGGGTAAGGCGCAAATCTGCGTTGTCCTGCCTCAGGCTGAGCCGGAATTCCGCCCGGCTAGTCATCATGCGGTAGGGCTCAGGCGTTCCCTTGGTTATCAAATCGTCAATAAGGACCCCTATATACGCCTGGCTGCGGCTCAGGATAAAGGGCTCCTCTCCCTTAATGTAAAGCGCGGCGTTTATTCCCGCCATTATTCCCTGCGCGGCCGCCTCCTCATAGCCCGAGGTGCCGTTTATCTGCCCCGCGGCGAAAAGTCCCGGGAAATCCTTGAGCATTAAGGAGGGAGCCAGGCAGAGCGGGTCAAGGCAGTCGTATTCAATTGCGTAGCCCGGCCTTACCATTTTGGCCCGCTCCAGGCCGGGAACGGTATGTATCATTTCCAGCTGCACGTCCTCAGGCAGACTGGTGGAAAGCCCCTGAAGATACATTTCATTTGTATACAGCCCCTCCGGCTCTATAAAAAGCTGATGCCGCTGCTTATCCGCAAAGCGCACCACCTTATCCTCTATGCTTGGACAGTATCTCGCCCCCGTACCTTCAATCATGCCCGCGTACATGGGCGAACGATTCAAATTGCGGCGGATTATTTCGTGCGTAGCCTCGTTTGTATAGGTCAGATAGCATAAATGCTGCTCCCGCTCCTGATTCTCCGTCATAAAGGAAAAGGTATGAGGCACTCTTTCGCCAGGCTGAGGCTGCATTTTTGCATAGTCCAGCGTCCGGCCGTCCACCCGCGCCGGAGTGCCCGTCTTGAAGCGCTGCAGGCTCAGGCCCAGCTCTCCCGTTAAAAAGCCCGAAAGATTCTCCGAGCGCCGCAGGCCGTTAGGCCCGCAGTTTTCAGATACCTCTCCGGTGATTATGCGGCTTTTTAAATACACCCCCGTGCAGAGCACTACCGCCCGCGCGCGGTAAAGCGCGCCCGAATAGGTCTGCGCTCCCGCTACCGCCCCGTTTTCAAATATAACGCGGGCGCATTCCCCCTGCCGCACGGTTAAATTGGGCGTGTTCTCCAATACCCGGCGCATGGAGAGCTGATACTGCAGTTTATCCGACTGCGCCCTGAGACAGTGTACGGCCGGGCCCTTGGAGGTATTGAGCATTTTAATCTGGAGATAGGTTTCATCAGCGCATATGCCCATCTGCCCGCCTAAAGCGTCCACCTCCCGCACCAGATTGCCCTTGGAGGTTCCCCCTATGGAGGGATTGCAGGGCATAAAGGCTATGCTGTCCGGGCTGAGGCATAGCATTAAGCTCTTAAACCCCAGCCGGGCGCAGGCCAGGGCAGCCTCGCAGCCGGCATGCCCCGCGCCCGCTATAATTACGTCGTATTCTCCTGCACAATAGCTGAACATCAGAAATTTCTCCTTTTATATAATGCGCTTGGGAGCGCGCTCCCGCGTCCAAATACAGGCCGGTTCGGAGCAGTCCGGAGCCGCCCTGAACCAGCCTGAACCGGCATGCCCGGCCAAATCTCCGGCAAGCCGAAAAGGCCCGAAGCGGCGCATAAAGCCGCCCCCGCGGCAGCTCAAAGCAGCCCGAAGCGTCATTTTAAATTCAAAACCCAAAACGCCCCAAGCAAAAATCCAGAACGGCCCGAACAAGACGGCCCCAAAAGGCCCGAAGCGGCCTAAACCCTATTTGCCCAGGCAGAATCTTTCAAATATGCGCTCTACCATGCCTTCGCTTGCGCTCTGTCCGGTTATTTCCTCCAGCGCGCTCAGCGCAGTCCGTAAGTCTATGCTGGCGCAGTCCAGGCCCAGCGCTTCTCCCGCCCGCGCGCCTTTAAGCGCCTCCAGCGCCCTTTCAAGCGCGGCGTTATGCCGGGCGCTGGTTATCAAAAGCCCCTCTGAGGAATTGGCCTGGGCCGCTAAAGAAGCCAGAACCCTCTTAAGCCCGTCCATGCCCGCTCCCGTCAGAGCGCTGAGAAAAATCCTGTTTTCCTCCTCCTTAAGCGTCTGAGCGGCCAAATCGCACTTATTATACACCTCTATAATTCGGGCGCTCCCGGCGCGCAGCTTATCCTCAAAGCGCCGGTCCTCCTCCGAAGGCCCCTTAACTGCGTCTATAACGTAAAGCACGGCGTCGGCGCCGAGAGCCTCCCTGAGGGCGCGCTCTATGCCTATTTTTTCAGGCAGGCATAAATCCTCCTCCGTTCTGAGGCCGGCCGTATCCGAGAGCCGGAACATAACCCCGTTAAGCTCCAGCTCCACGCTTAAAACGTCCCTGGTCGTGCCCGCCTGGTCGGTCACTATCGCGCATTCCCGCCCTGCCAGAGCGTTTATCAGGGAGCTTTTGCCCGCGTTAGGCAGCCCCGCTATGCAGACGGACACCCCATTCGCCAGCAGCCGGCCGGCCGCATAGGTATTCCTTAATTCCTCCAGGCGGGGAATAAGCGCCTCCAGGCGGGAATTTAAATTAGCGCGCGTCATTTCCTCGTCTATCTGGTCGGGATAGTCAAAGCCCGCCTCTATATTGGCTATAAGGTCGGCTATCTCCTCCTGATATTCCTGCATGCGCCCGCGCAGCTCTCCGCCCAGGCCGCGCGCTGCGTTGCGCGCCGAAAGAACGGTTCTCGCCTCTATCAAATTGCCTATGCTCTCGGCCTGGTCCAGAGAAATCCGGCCGTTTATAAAGGCGCGCTTTGTAAATTCCCCCGGCTGAGCCGGACGCGCGCCCAGCTCCAGGGCTGCCTCCAGAATAAGCCGGGCGGCCATATCCCCGCCGTGGCAGTGCGCTTCAAAAACGTATTCCCCCGTAAAGGAATGCTCCTTTTCAAACAGCACGCACAATCCCTTATCCAGCAGTCTGCCCTTATATTCCAGGCTGCCGTAATGCATATATCTGTATTTGATTTCTCTTTGCGGACGGAGCAGCTCCCGCATTATGCCCGGCGCTTCCCCGCCGCTTACGCGCACTATGGCCACGCCCCCTCTGCCGGGCGGAGTAGCCAGAGCGGCTATAGTATCGTTTAAAGGCATTTTAACCCTTCTCCCTGTTTTTGCGGCCCGCTTAAACTAAACAAGCGCGGCCGCGCGTTATTTATCAAACTTTTCGATAATAATAATAGCCTCAGCGGGCGGGTTTGTCAAACTCCCGTTTAAATTGCTAGCCAGATTTTAAGTATTGTTATATAATGCGCTCAAAGGAGCTTAAAAAAATGCGGGATACAGAAGAAAAACAAATTATAATAGACGCTGTGAACGTGCGTTACAGCTATGAGGAGAACGCCTCCGAAGCAGGCGCCGCAGAAGCGGTCAGGGGCGTTTCAATGCAGGTATACCGGGGCGAGTTTTTATGCGTCCTGGGGCATAACGGCAGCGGCAAATCCACGCTGGCCAAGCTGCTCAACGGTCTTTTCACGCCTACGTCAGGCAGCGTGACCGTCTGCGGCATGAATACTAATGAGGAAGACAAGCAGCTGGAGATACGCAAAAGCGCGGGCATGGTCTTTCAAAACCCTGACAACCAGCTTGTAGCCACCATTGTGGAGGAAGACGTGGCCTTCGGCCCTGAAAACCTGGGCGTACCCCAGCGGGAGCTGCGCCAGAGAGTGGACGAGGCCCTGGCGGCGGTAAATATGAGCGAATTTGCGCGCAGCTCCCCCCACAAGCTTTCGGGCGGACAGAAGCAGCGCATAGCCATAGCGGGCGTGCTGGCCATGCAGCCTGAAATAATGATAATGGACGAGCCTACGGCCATGCTTGACCCCATGGGAAGGCGGGAGGTTATAAATACCGTTATGCGCCTGAACCGGGAACGGGGAATAACCGTAGTGCTTATAACTCATTTTATGGAGGAGGCGGCCCTGGCCGACAGGCTTATAATAATGCACGAGGGTCAAATCAGCCTGGAGGGCCCGCCCCGGAACGTATTAACGCGCATCGACGAGCTGAAAAAATTATCCCTGGAGGCGCCCGAGGCCGCGCGCATGGCCTATCTGCTCAATAAAGAGGGGATAGCCCTAAACGGCCGGGTGCTTAACGTAAAGGAGCTGGCGGACGAAATATGGCCATTGAAATAAAGGGGCTTAATTACATCTACAGCCCGGGCACCCCCTTTGAGAGGGCGGCGCTCAAAAACATAAATTTATACATAGCGGACGGAGAATACGTCGGCCTTATCGGGCACACGGGCAGCGGCAAATCCACCCTTATTCAGCATTTCAACGGGCTTTTAAGGCCCACGAGCGGCAGCATAAGGGTGCAGGGAATAAATCTTTCGGAGGGCAAGCCTGATTTAATAAAGCTGCGCTCCCTGGTAGGTCTGGTATTCCAGTATCCCGAATATCAGCTCTTTGAAGAGACGGTAGCCAAGGATATCGCCTTCGGGCCTAAAAATATAGGGCTGAGCGAGGAAGAAATCAATCAGAGGGTGCGCGAGGCCATGGAGCTGGTGGGGCTTGCCCCTGAAACGGCCGAAAAAAGCCCCTTTGAGCTTTCGGGCGGGCAAAAGCGGCGGGCGGCCGTAGCGGGAGTTGTAGCCATGCGTCCCCAGACGCTGGTTTTAGACGAGCCCATAGCCGGCCTGGACCCTAAGGGCCGCCGGGAAATGCTGGAGCTTATAAGCAATTACCGCGTTAAAGCGGGCGCCACAATAATATTGGTTTCCCACAATATGGACGACGTGGCCCAGGCGGCGAGCCGGGTTATAGTTATGAGCGGCGGAGAAATAAAAAAGGACGGAACCCCGCGGGAGATTTTCAAAGACGTCGAGGGCATGCAGGCGCTTTCGCTGGACGTTCCCCAGGCGGCTCTGCTGGCGCATGAATTGATAAAGCGGGGCATGGATATCCGGGGGGATATAATTTCGCCCGGCGAGCTTATAGAGGAATTGAAAAAGCATAAGCAGGCTATAGCCTTAAGACGGAAGGAGGCCGGAAAATGACTGACGTTACCTTAGGCCAGTACTATCCGATTGATTCGCCTCTGCACCGATTAGACCCGCGCGTAAAGCTGATAGGCACGCTGCTCTTTATAATACTGGCCTTTATCGCCCAGACCTTTATCGGCCTGGCGCTTATGGCGGCGTTTATGCTGACCATGGCCTTTATTTCCAGGGTGCCCTTAAAGGCGCTGTTTAAGGGGCTTAAAACCATATATATTCTGCTGGCCTTCACCTTTTTAATGAATTTATTTTTCTCCAATTCCCAGAGCGACCATGTGCTCTTGAAATGGGGCTTTATAGTTATTTCGCGCGAGGGGCTTATAAGAGCGGCGTTTATGGCCGTGCGCCTTATACTGCTGGTAACGGGCGCTTCCATAATGACCCTTACCACCTCTCCCATCGCCCTTACCGACGGCATGGAGCGGCTTATGAGCCCTTTGGCCAAAATTGGCTTCCCGGCGCATGAAACCGCCATGATGATGTCCATAGCCCTGCGCTTTATTCCCACCCTCATGGAGGAGGCGGACCGCATTATGAAAGCTCAGTCTGCCCGGGGCGCGGGTTTTTCGGGCGGCGGGCTTATAAAAAAAGCCAAAGCCATTATACCTATAATTATTCCGCTGTTTGTCAGCGCAATACGGCGCGCAGAGGAATTGGCCATGGCAATGACGGCCAGATGCTATCACGGCGGCGAGGGCCGCACGCGGCTCAATGTGCTGGCCTTTAAAAAGAGGGATTTATACGCCTTTCTGGTCCTGCTTGGATTTACTCTTATAATTATCGCGGACAATATATTTTTAAGCAATCTGCTGCCTTTTCTGGCAAGGCCGTAGCCGGGGAGCGCAAAGCAATTAAGGCGGGGGGCGGCGCGCCGTGCCGGGCTTTTTTAAGCCCGGCACGGCCCCGGCGGCCCGCAGGGCCGCCGGGGCAGCCGCGGGCCAGAGGCCCGCGGCGCGCGCCGCCCCCCTGAAACACTTTTCTTTCTCTCGCGCCCTTAACGCTTTATGTTAATCAGTTCCATTATCCCAAAAATAAACAGGCCGTCCGCACAAGTGCGGACGGCCTGTAAAATTGATAATCAAACTATCTCGTCGGTCAGCAGCAGCTCTATAGCCTTTCTGTTAATCTCCCTGTATTTCTCCTCATGCAGCATATGCCCGCCGTTACGTACAGTAGCCGCATATACATTGGGAATAGCGTCCTCAAACGTCTCCAGATATTCCAGCGGGTTCCATTCGTCGTTCTCTCCCCAGAAAATATATATCGGACAGCTTAAAGCGCCCATATTTTCATGCACCTCGCTGTCGTCCCAGTTGTTTAAGGTAGTGTAAACCGCATCCCGGCAATACTTATTATGCAAAAATTCATAATAGACGTCTACCGTCTCGTCAGTAACCAGCGTTTTGTCAAAATAAGCAGTATTTAAAATATTCCTTATGGTATTGCGGCTGAAGGCTATAAATGAAATATCCGAGATTATGGGAATGGTCATATTCCTAATCTGGCTGGGGTAGTGCTCGGTCGGACCGCCCGGCGAAAGCAGCACCAGCTTTTTTACCCTCTCGGGAAAAGCCAGCGAAAAATCCATGGCGATAACGCCGCCCGTAGAAAAGCCCACAATATTGGCCGAGTCTATGTTAAGCGCGTTCATAAAGGAAAGCAGAAATTCGCTGTAATCCTCTATAAGATAATCGCTCTCAGAGCCGTCCGTGGAACCATGCCCCATTAAATCGGGCACTATAACTCTGAAGCACGCCGCAAAATCCTCAATATTATTTCTGAAGGTATATATCGACTGCCCTATGCCGTGTATAAATATGACCGGAGTGCCGTAGCCTTCTTCATAATAATGGACGTTCAGTCCGTCTACGTCTATATATTGGCCAAATTCTCCTTCGGCAAACATATTGCGTTTAGCAGCGCTCATAATCAATGCTCCGTTTCTCCGGCGAAAAAGATTTCTCAGAGCCCCGTCGCCGGACGGCCCGCCCTGCTCCCGCTCTAAAAAAAGCGGTATACCATATATATAATACTACAAAAGCGGCCTCTTTTGCAACACTATATTTAAAAAATGTTTTACTTTTCTCTCCTATGCGTTTATAATTTTTTATAAAGTTCGTGGCATACGGCCAAATTGCCTCATCTTTGCATTCTTTAGTCCCTTGCGGCAAATAGGCTCCCATAATAAATTATATTTAAGGCGGTAAAAATGATTACTCATATTATTCAGTCTCAAAGCACTAATCCGCAGGAAAATCTTGCTCTTGAGGAATACCTGGGACAAATCTGCTCTGATAACGAGGTGTGGCTGTATCTCTGGCAGAACAGGGATTCAGTAATTATAGGGCGCAATCAAAACCCCTGGCGCGAATGCCGCGTATCCCTCCTGAAGAAAGACGGGGTTTTTCTGGTCCGCCGCAATTCAGGCGGCGGCGCCGTCTTTCATGACCTGGGCAATTTGAATTTTACCTTTATCGCCTCCAAGCAGCTTTATAATCTTGAAAAGCAGCTTGAAACCGTGCTGCGCGCGCTAAAGGCCTTTAATATAAGCGCCGAATTTTCCGGACGGAACGACATTACCGTAAACGGCCGCAAATTTTCCGGCAACGCCTTCACCCATAAAAAAAACGTCTCTATACAGCACGGCACCCTGCTGATAAACTCGGATATGGAAAAATTATCCCGTTATTTAACGGCCAGCAAGGCCAAGCTGCAAAGCAAGGGCGTATCCAGCACTCGGTCCCGCGTCTGCAATCTTGCAGAGCTTTGCCCCTCTATAACCGCGCAGGCGCTTAAAACCCAGCTTCATTCCGCCTTTAACCAAATATATCAAAGTCAGGCCGTCTGCGAGCCGCTCTTTAATAGTTCTGACTATTCAGAGCTGATAGATAAATTCGCCTCGGACCAATGGAACCTGATGGAGTCTCCAAAGTTCAGCGCGCAATTTGAAACCCGCTTTGCCTGGGGAGAAATACAGCTCTATATACAAGCTGAGCACGGCATAATACAAAATGCCAAAATATTTTCCGACGCGCTGGACGCCGACTTTATCTCATCTCTTTCCCCTCTCCTGAAAGGTCTGCCCTTTTCCAATCAAAGCATGGCTCAGGCCATAGACGCCCAAACCCCTCAGGGCGAAGATTTGAAAGCCTGGCTGCTTTCCTTAGAATTATAAGGTAATATCCTCTCTATATGCGCATATATATTTAATACATAATTCTTTAACAGCGTCAGCGTGCACGAAAAATCAGATTAAATAGATTTGCGCCCCTGCTGCGCTGCTTTGGTTCCATGCACTCTCAAGTACATGCCGTTTAATTTTCGCCGGGGCGCAATATTCCTTGTACGCTGACGCCAAGGTTATTGATAAGGAGAGAAGAATATTATGCGCAGATTTGGTCTTTATAACGCCGTTAAACAGGGAAAAATGACCGCGGAAACAGGCGATTCCAATCAAACCATAGTTGCTGATTCCGCACCGCCCGCAAAATCAGAAGCTGTACCGGAGCAGCAGCCTCGAAAAAAATACAGCGCCTACCGCACTATCCTTTCCCGCCACGAGGAGGCCGCAAGCAGGATTCCCGACGCCGTGCCGGACGAGCCGCGCAGCAAGGAATAGCCATTCGGCGCTTATTGCGCTGAATGCACCTTCTCAGCAAAGCCAAGCAAATGAAAATTAAAATTGGGCGCGCCTGTGTTTCCACGTGAAACACCCGGCCCAAATAAAAAAGAGCGGCGCTTAAAAATCAAGCGCCGCCCTTAGATTTTTATATTACCGTCTGCGCAGCTTTTTCAGGGTCGGTCATAAGCAGCTTTATAAGCCCCTCCAATTCATCCATGGAATAATAATCAATTTCCACCTTGCCCTTCTTCACCGTCCCGGCGATTTTTACCCTGGTGCCCAGCCGCTGGCACAGCATATCCTCAAATGAAGTTAATTCAGTTACTCTGCGCGGCATATCCTTATATATTTTATTCATTTTATGCTGGCGCGCCATGGCCTCCACCTGCCGCACCGAAAGCTTGCTCGCCGCCGCCTGGCGCGCCAGCTTTATCTGCATATCCGGCTCGTCTATGGAAAGAATGGCCCGGGCGTGTCCGGCGCTTATGCTTCCCATATCCACCAGCCTCTTGACCTCAGGAGTCAATTCCAGCAGCCTCAGCGAATTGGCAATGCTGCTGCGCGCCTTGCCCAGCTTCTGCGCAAGCTCCTGCTGCGTCAGCCCAAATTCATCCATAAGCGCCTTCATGGCCTCGGCCTCCTCAATAGCCGTAAGGTCCTCCCTTTGCAAATTCTCTATAAGAGCCATCTGCATAACCTGCTGCCGGCTCAGATTTTTAATTATGGCGGGAATTTTAGGCTCGTTGAGCAGCCTGAAGGCTCGGAATCTGCGCTCCCCCGCTATAATTCTATAGCGTTCGCCCTCCTTCTGCACGGCGATAGGCTGGAGCAGCCCATTCTCCTTTATAGAAGCCGCCAGCTCCTCCAGCGCCCCCTTATCAAAATTCTTGCGCGGCTGATTCTTATTTATATCAATATCGCTGAGACTGATATTAATTATATATTCTCCGCTCTCAGAAGTGGGCGCGTTTATCTGCTCCAAAACTCCCTCTCCGCTGAAAAGCGCGTCCAACCCTCTTCCCAATCGGGCATTTTTCTGTTTAACCGCCATTTTCAAGCCTCCTCGTTTCTATTTATAAGCTCTTCCGCCAGCTCCCGGTAGCTCTGCGCCCCCTGGCAGCGCGGGTCGTATAATTCTATCGGCTGGCCATAGCTGGGCGCCTCAGCCAGGCGAATATTGCGCGGAATAGCAGTAGCGTATACCTTATCGGCAAAATATTTTTTTACCTCCTGAACCACCTGCATACTGAGGTTTGTCCTTACGTCGTACATTGTGCAGACTACGCCGTCTATGTATAAATCCCTATTTAAATGCTTCTTAACCAGAGAAACGGTATTCATAAGCTGCCCCAAGCCCTCCAGCGCGAAAAATTCGCATTGTATGGGAACCAACACCGCATGAGCCGCCGTCAGCGCGTTCAGAGTCAGCGTCCCCAGCGCCGGCGGGCAGTCTATAAATATATAGTCGTACAAATGCTCAATATCCGCCAGCGCCTTTTTAAGCACATACTCCCGGCGCTCCATTTCAAGCAGTTCAACCTCCGCGCCCGCCAAAGCTATTCCTGAGGGCAGTAAATCAAGCTGGCCCGCGGCCCCTTTAATTACAGCCTCCTCAGCCCCGCTCTGTCCGGTAAGCACATGATATACGCATAAATTGTCTCTCTTTTTCTCAATGCCCAGGCCGCTCGTAGCGTTTCCCTGCGGGTCCAAATCTATAAGCAGGGTCCTTCGGCACTTAGCCGCAACCGCGCACGAAAGATTTATGGCGGTTGTGGTCTTGCCCACTCCGCCCTTCTGGTTGGATATCGCAATTATTTTAGCCATTCTTTTCTCCGCAAAATTCATTTATCATTTCTTTAATTCTCTTATATTATATAGCATAATTCGTGAAAAGAAAAGAGCAAAATAAAAAAGCTGTTTCACGTGGAACCAGCCTCTTAATATTAATTCAATCACGTTCGCACAAACAAACACGCGTCGCAGTCCCCCGCCATGATATTTAAAAAATCATCACAGCCCCCGCACTTCGCAAACCCCTAGCTTCTCCTTCATTTTTTCCGCCGTCTCCAAAACATACTGCCGCGCATGCGCCTTAGGATAAACAGCTACCGTCCCCTGCGCCGCCGGGCCGGTATAAGGCCTGTACTGCTGCAAATAATAAGCCCTTGCGCCGCGAATATCCTCCGCTATCTCCAAAATATCCTCCTGCGTAAGGGTAGGCGCAAAGGTGGTGCGGAATTCATAGGGCATGCCGCCGCCTGTCAAAATGGAAATGCTCTCCCGTATTTTATCGGTATCCACATCCGCTCCCGCAGTCTGAGCATATTTTGCCAACGGAGCCTTTATGTCCATTGCCGCATAGTTTATAAGCCCCCTCTGAATCAGCTCGCTCAAAATATGCGGATTGGTCCCGTTGGTATCCAATTTTACCAGCAGTCCCAGCTCCTTAAGCTGGGAAATAAAATATATCAGGTCGGGCTGCAAGGTAGGCTCTCCCCCCGAGACAACCACGCCCTTAACCTGCCCCGCGCGCTTCTCCAGATAATCCATAACCTGGCCCTGCTCTACCAGGTTCAGTCCGCTTTTGGCAAGGATATGCCTGTTATGACAGTACCAGCAGTTCATATTGCAGTAAGGAGTAAACACCACCGAGCTTATTACGCCCGGATAATCCACAAATGAGGTTTTATTAAAGCCCGCTATAAGCATAATTTAATACCGGCGCCCGGCAAAAACTGGAACGCCGCCCTTTCTATTTAATTATTATAATCCCTTTGAAGCCAGCCTCAAACGAAAAATGCGAGCCGATGACGCACACCCGCCCGCACGTTTTATCCGGCCTCCTCCAGCCTCAGCTTAAAATCATCCAAAGCCGCCTTCATCCAGGACCGCCCGCGTCTAAAGCCGTTCAAAGCTATACAAAGCCGCTGCGCACAACGCACAACAGCAGCCGCACGCAATAGCCGCCGCGCGGCACGCTTAAAATACCGCGCGGCTCCGCCGTCAAAAAATTAAATAACGAACTTTTTGCGCAGCATATATTCTTCCTTCTTGCCGGGATTGTAATTCTGCACCGGCCGTAGATAACCCACCACGCGGCTCCACACCTCGGCGTCCTTGCCGCACTCGGGGCAGGTAAAATGCTCGCCCGCAATATATCCGTGCTCCTGACAGATGCTGAAGGTGGGCGTTATGGAGATATAGGGCATCTTATATTTTGCAAACACGCTCTTTATAAGCTCCTTGCAGACCTCTATATCCTCTATCCTCTCGCCCAGGTAAAGATGCTGAACTGTGCCGCCCGTGTAAAGGGACTGCAATTCGTCCTGAAGGTCGCAGCATTCAAATATATCGTCGGTATATTCCACGGGAAGCTGACTGGAATTGGTGTATAACGGCTCCTCCTTGCCCGCCGTTATAATTTCGGGATAGCGGGCCTTGTCCAATTTAGCCAGGCGGTAGCTGGTGCCCTCCGCAGGCGTAGCCTCCAAATTATAAAAATGCCCCGTCTCTTCCTGGAATTTAACCATAAGCCTGCGCAGGAAATGCATAATCTCCAGCGCGAAAGCCAGTCCCTCGGGAGAACCCACGTCCTTGCCCAGGAAATTCAGGCAGGCCTCGTTCATTCCCACCAGGCCGATGGTGTTAAAATGATTGGTCCAGTATTCGCCCGTGCGCTCCTTGATATGGCGCAGATAGTAGGTGGAATACGGATAAAGTCCCCGCTCGGACTGCTGCTCTATAATCTTGCGCTTTATCTCCAGGGAAACCTTGCCCAGAGTCGCCACCTTCTCCAGCCTCTCGAAAAATTCTTCCTTGGTATCTGAAAGATAACCGATACGAGGAAGGTTTATTGTGTAAACTCCTATGCTGCCCGTCATGGGGTTGGAGCCGAACAGCCCGCCGCCCCGCTTGCGCAGCTCGGTGGTGTCCAGCCTCAGGCGGCAGCACATGCTTACGGCGTCCTCAGGCGAAAGGTCGCTGTTGACATAATTTGCAAAATAGGGAATGCCGTATTTGCAGGTAATACGCATGAATTCGTCTACCACCGGGCTGTCCCAGTCGAAATCCTTGGTTATGTTTATGGTGGGAATGGGGAAGGTGAACACTCTGCCCTTGGCGTCCCCGTCCAGCATTACGGCGCAGAAGGCGCGGTTAAAAAGGTCCATCTGCTCCTGGAAATCCCCATAGGTCTTATCCATATATTCCCCGCCTATGATAACAGGCTCGTCCTTTAAGGTCTTAGGCACCTTAATATCAAAGGTCAGATTGGAAAAGGGGCATTGAAAGCCTACGCGGGTAGGCACGTTGATATTAAATACAAACTCCTGCAGGCACTGCTTGACCTGCTCGAAGGTCATGTTGTCATAATATACAAAGGGCGCGCAGTATGTGTCAAAGGAAGACCAGGCCTGAGCGCCCGCCGTCTCTCCCTGGGTGGTAAAGGTGGAATTGACTATCTGCCCCAGGAAAGAGCGCAGATGCCTGGCCGGCTTGCTCTCCACCTTATTCTCCACTCCTCCGAAGCCGTCCGAAAGAAGCTGCCTTAAATCCCAGCCCGCGCAGTAGGGGCCGAAAAAGCCCAAATCGTGTATATGCGCGTCTCCGCTCTCATGCGCCAGGCGCACGTCGTCGGGATACACCTCATGCAGCCAGTATTTTTTGGTAAAGGTCTCGCGGACATAGTTGTTCAGGCCGTTGACGCTCTTCTGCATATTGGCGTTTTCTTTGATGTTCCAGTCCTTATCCCCAAGATAGTCCCCGAACATATTTATGGTAGCGCCCACAAGCGCGTTTATTTCGCGGGCCGAACGCCTCTTTTCACGGTAAAGTATAAACGCCTTGGCCGTGCGGGCATGCCCCTTTTCTATAAGCACCTTTTCCACAAGGTCCTGTATACCCTCTACGTCGGGGGTTTTATCGCCGTACCTCTCCTGGGCAAGCGCCACCACCTCGTCAGTCAGCTGACTGGCAAGATGTTCGTCGTCTCCCCCGCAGGCCACCGCCGCTTTAAATATAGCCTTGGTTATTTTGACCTTGTCAAAGGCCTCCACACGGCCGTCCCTCTTGGTAATACTGGTAAACATTTTATATACCCTCCCGTAAATTATATCTATTATTGCGAATGTATTGTCATTATACAACACACTATATATGGTGTCAAGCATTATTTTGCATACAAAATATATAATCGGTGTTTGCATGTACCGCCGCCCGGCACGCTTTCACGCCGTCTCAGCGCCCCCTGCGCCATACTCCCGTCCGGCGCTCTATCTTTTCAGTCTCCGCCGCCTCAGCGCTCCCTGCGCCCCCGTCTCAGCGCCCACGCCGACTGCGACGACTGCGACGGCGCCAAGCGCAAACGCGCGTTAAATCACAATAAGCCCCTCGGTCATATCCCGGCCGCCGGGGCCGGGTTGGGGAAGAAGCAGCTCAAATATATCCGTCGCCCGTCTCTCCAGCGCAAAAATTTCTCCGCCCTCCCGCTTAAGCTCGGCTCCCGATGTGTAAAATGGCACCCGGCTGTTCCGGGCGCAGAGGGAAAGCAATTCCAGCTTATCCCGGCGCACGCCCAGACAGCGGATATACTCGGGCGCGCCCATATTGGCCCGCTCGGCCAGCGATTTAGGCAGGTCAAGCAGCACGCACATAAGAAAACGGCATATCCGCGCGCGGGTATAGCGCTTGCTCTTAACCAGATTTATAAGTTCCTCCAGGCTGCGCGCCTCTTCGGACGCATGCTTAAGCCTGTATTCCAGTCCCTCGTCCGCGCCCTGAATCTTATGCGCTTCGCATTCGGACAGCGTCCGCGCCCGCGCGCACACCAGCCTGAAGAGCGCGTCCTCCCGCCACGGCGCGCGCTCCTTTATAAGCTGCTCCCTTAAAATTTCCGCGCTTTGGGCAGTCAGCGCCTCGGTTATATCCTCCCCGGCGCGCACGGCCCTGCGTATGCCCAGCGCGCTGCCTAAGCCGGGCGCGTCGTGCAGTTCGTCCCGCTTTACCCAAAAGGGCTTTAAGCGCGCGCCCGTTTTTTCTATCCCTTTAATATATTCGGCGGCTAAAAGGTCGTTAGGCAGCGCCTCGGCGTAAACCGCCGCGGGATAGCTCTCTCCTCTTTTCAGCCGGGCGCGCGCGTCCTCCCTAATCTTAGGCAGCTCGCTCCCCTCCCGTCCGAAGGAGAGTATTTCCACGCTCCCTAATGAATCCAGAATGCGTACTCCCCCCAGCGCAAAATATTCCGCCGCCTGGAGGGAATAAACCGCGGGCAGCTCCAGCACCATATCCGCGCCCGACATAAGCGCCGCCCGGGCGCGCGCAAATTTATCCATAAAGGCCGGCTCTCCCCGCTGCACAAACGAACCGCTCATAAGGCAGATTACGCCATCCGCGCCCGAAAGCAGGCGGGTGAGCTCAATATGGCGCGCATGCCCCTTATGAAACGGATTATATTCGGCTATAATCCCAGCAATTTTCAAAAAATCACCTTTCCTTTTTGCGCCTGATGAGTTATAATAGCCCTTGGCGGGCTTTTCCGCCCTGCCAAGCCTCAAACGCCTGTAATTTCAGGCTCTGCGGCTGCGGCGCATGAATACAACCTATTGTATAATAATTTTTTATAATTTGAAAGGGGTTTTTCAAAATGTCTCTGATGGACTACATCAAAAACAAGGCCAGGTCGGATAAAAAGACCATAGTTCTGGCCGAGGGCAACGAGCCGCGCACGGTCGCCGCGGCCGAGATTGTCAAAAAAGAGGGCATAGCCGACCTCATCCTGCTGGGAGATGAAAAGGTTATCCGCGCGGCGGGCAATTACGACATAGCGGGCATACCCATAATCAATCCGGCCGACAGCGAATGGAAGGAGGATTTTGCCCAAACCTATTATGAAATGCGCAAAAACAAGGGCATGACCATAGAGCAGGCGCGCGAAACCATGCTCAACCCCCTCTATTTCGGAGCCATGATGGTTAAAAAGGACATAGTAGACGGAATGGTGGCGGGCGCGGTCAATTCCACGAGCAACGTCATTCTTTCCGCCGTGCGGGTTATTAAGGCGGCCCCCGGCATCAAATCTGTTTCCAGCTGCTTTATAATGGAAAGCCCCATAAAGGAATTCGGAGACGAGGGCAAGATGGTATACGGAGACTGCGGTTTTATAATAGACCCGGATACCGAGCAGCTTGCCGATATAGCCATAGCTACGGCCAAGACGGCCAAGGACGTCCTGGACATGGAGCCGAGGGTGGCCATGCTTTCCTTCTCCACCAAGGGCAGCGCCAAGCACGCCTGCGTGGATAAGGTTATAAACGCCACGGCCATGGTCAAGGAGCGCAGGCCCGACCTTCTCATAGACGGCGAATTGCAGGTGGACGCGGCGCTGGTGCCCTCGGTAGGAGAATTTAAGAGCCCGGGCAGTCCGGTCGCGGGCAAGGCCAACGTGCTTATCTTCCCCAATCTGGACGCAGGCAATATAGGCTACAAGCTCACTCAGCGCTTAGGCAGGGCCTGGGCCTTAGGCCCTATACTTCAGGGACTTGCCAAGCCGGTAAACGACCTTTCGCGCGGAGCCAGCCCCGACGATATCGCGGGCGTGGTAGCAGTAACCTGCGTACAGGCTCAGAACGTAGGAAAATAATTTTTACCGGCCGTCAGGGCGGATACGGCTTAAACGGCGCTCACCGGGTTTATGAGTAAGGCGCCCGGGGCCTTGAATCTGTGTGCTTCGGGTTTATGAGTGCGTTTAAAGCTCCTAGAAGCCTTGAATCTGCGCGCTTTGGGCTTTAAGTGCATTTAAGGCGCCTAGAAGCCTTGAATCTGCGCGCTCCGGGCTTTGAGCCCGCGCGCTGCCAGGAGGCAAAAGGGCGTTTCCGCCTTAAAGCAAGCATTTACTGCCGCACACCCGCCGGCGGGGCGCGGCGGCAATTAAATTAACGCCGCCGGAGAAGAGGAGTAATAAAAATGAAGATACTGGTTATCAACGCGGGTTCCAGCTCGCTTAAATACCAGCTTATAGACATGGACGGAGAAAAGGTAATAGCTAAAGGACTGGTTGAGCGCATAGGGCTTAAGGATTCGGTGCTCAAATATAAGGCGGGCGAGGTTTCGGAGGAAACCATCACCGATATAAAGGACCATGTACAAGCCATAAGCATGGTGCTAAGCGCCCTGGTTGACCCCCAGAAGGGCTGCATTAAGGATATGAAAGAGATTGGCGCAGTAGGGCACCGGGTGGTGCACGGCGGCGAGAGCTTTGCGGGCAGCGTTATAATCACGCCCGAGGTTATGGACGCCATCCGCCTTAATATCGACCTGGCGCCCCTGCACAACCCGGCCAACATAATGGGTATAGAGGCTTGCCAGAAGGTAATGCCGGGCACTCCCATGGTAGCGGTATTTGACACGGCCTTTCATCAGAGCATGCCTCCCAAGGCCTTTTTATACGCTCTGCCCTACGAGGTATACGAGAAATACAAGGTGCGCCGCTACGGCTTCCACGGCACCAGTCATAAGTATGTTTCAGAATGCGCGGCCAGAATGCTTAACAGGCCTATTGAGCAGCTTAAATTAATCACCTGTCATTTGGGCAACGGCTCGTCCATAGCGGCGGTAAAATACGGCAAATGCGTAGACACCTCCATGGGCCTTACCCCGCTTGAGGGCGTACCCATGGGCACCCGCTGCGGAGATATAGACCCGGCCATTATTGAATTCCTTATGAAAAAGGAAAACCTGGATATTGAGCAAATGAATTCCTATCTCAATAAAAAGTCGGGCGTTATGGGCATTTCGGGCGTAAGCAGCGATTTCAGGGATATTTCGGCAGCCTGGCGCGCCGGGGACGAGCGGGCCAAATTAGCGCTTGAGGTGTTCTGCTATCACGTTAAAAAATACATAGGCTCGTACGCGGCGGTTATGAACGGCGTGGACGCGGTGGTATTTACCGCGGGCGTAGGTGAAAACACCCCTCATATCCGCAGCATGATAATGGACGAGATGCAGTATCTAGGCTTTGAAATTGACCAGGAGAAGAATAAAAACGGTCAGGGCGCGTTTGAATTCACCACTCAGGCCTCGCGCGTAAAGGGTTTAGTTATTCCTACCAACGAGGAGCTGGTTATAGCGCGGGATACTCTGGCATTGGTAAAATAACGCTGGAGCAGCAGCTTTGACGCAGTAATGCCGGAGCAATTAAAAATGCAATTATATTTTACGCGCTTCTCCGCGCCCGCCCCGTTGGGGCGGGCGCGGAGAGCGCCTATAAGGGCCAGGGGTTAAGCTCTTAGAGCTTAACCCCTGGCCCTTATAGGCGCTGTAGGCCCGGCCTTACCCCGGAGGCCGCTATTGGGGGCGGCTCTTTGGCGGCCCTTCGGGCCGCTGGGCCGGGCGGGGGTAACCCCGCCCGGCCCCGGCAGGCGCCCCTTATGGGGCGCCTGCCCAAAGAGCCGCCCCCAATAGCAGCCTCCGGGGAATAAGCCCCTGCCTCTCAGGCATTAATGCCTGAGAGGCAGGGGCATGGCCGGGCCTTAAAGCCCCCAGCTCCAAATAAACCGGCCAGCAAGCAAAAGCAGGCCCAGACACAGCGTATACCACGCAAAGCCCTTAAGGCTTCCGGAAGTAACAATGCGCAGCAGCCATTTAATAGCCAAATAGCCCGAAACCGCAGAGGCTATAAAGCCCGCCGCCATTTCCGCCCAGCCTACGCCTATGCTTCCCGCCTGAATAACCTCCGGCAGGTCTAAAACCAGCGCGCCCAGTATTGCCGGTATACTCATGAGAAATACAAACCGCGCCCCGCTCTCCCTCTCCAGCGAAGCCGCCCGGGCCCCGAAGAGAGTTATGCCCGACCTCGAAACGCCGGGCAGCGTGCCCGCGCCCTGAAAAAGCCCCATAACCACAGCATCCTTAATCCCTATATCTTCAAAGCCTTTCTGTCCGGCAGGCAGCTTTTCCAATATAAACAGCGAGACAGCCGTACATAAAAAGCCCAGATACAAATACCTCCCGTAAAAGGGAGCGTCTCCCGCGATAAGCTTAATCAGCGCCACTACCGCCACGGTAGGCAGAGTCGCAACAACCAGCAGCCGGGCCGTCCTGCCCAGCGGATGAGTAAAAAGCTCCCTTATATCCGGCCAGAACGCCGCACACACCGCGCACAGGCTGCCCACATGCAGCATTATATCAAAAAATAACGGGGCCTCATATCCCAGAAGCTGCTGAATCAGCATCAGATGTCCCGAGCTGCTCACAGGCAAAAACTCGGTGACTCCCTGCACCAGTCCCAGTAAAACGGCAATCAGAATTTTCAACTGCGCTTCCTCCCAGATACATTTGAATTTAATTGTCCAATGATAAAGCATATGACGGCGAACGCTCTTTATTGCCTGATATTTTTGTACAATTTATTTTTTAGGCAGATTTCAGGCATTTTTATTAGCGATAATCCCCTTATTTGGTCTACCTTTAAAAGCCCTGTCTATTTCAATTGCCTGGATTTTCAGCCAAGCGCTCAAGGTGCGGGCCTGCCGTCCGGCAAAGCC